>Ga0206962_1205_pt1 | contig 16916 bp, 14 predicted proteins | sample Alteio_BWOrgHeat_27_FD_153241 | JGI IMG/M metagenome (GOLD analysis project Ga0206962, IMG submission 153241) | Enriched cells from forest soil in Barre Woods Harvard Forest LTER site, Petersham, Massachusetts, United States -... | ecosystem: Environmental > Terrestrial > Soil > Temperate forest >...
ATAGTTGATTCTTTCATCTAAAACTTATTCCCCCCTTTGCGCCTTAGCACCTTTGCGTGAGAAAGATAGCACGGAAAGGCGCTAAGGCGCAAAGAAATACATAATTTGGATAGAAATATTTGACCCAAAGTTTCTCGATACAATACCCTAAAGAACGCTTGCCCGGCCGTTGCCAAGGCATGATTTTGAATCAATGGCGCAAGGTACGTAAAATTTGTCAATTTTCCAAATTTTTGGGCAGATTTATTTAGCCATGCATGCCATATCATGGATTTCTTCAAGGATGTATAGCTGCAACGGTCCCGTATTTCTACTTCTTGATGATATCATTCATCATGTAAAAATTGCCGTCGAGGGTAAACGGGGATGAAACCCCGCTGTATCGGTAGTCATCATAGGCAGGGTTGATATGCCTTTCGTTTCGGGCGTTGATGGTATCATGTTCGCTATAGGGATGGGTATCATACTCCTTATACACACATAGATGCAGGTGCGGCTCGGCGCTGAATCCTGAATTGCCGACCAGACCCAGGGGGGTGCCTTCGGAAACAACCTGACCTTCAGCCACCAATATTTTGTTTTTTATGAAATGGGCCATAAACACGCGGTATCCTTTGCATTGTATAATGATATGGTTGCCGTGCACAAACCGGGTATTGGTATGCCCCGGTTTGTTGTTGTTGATACTGTCACGCACCAGCAATATTTTTCCGGCACATGGGCTAAATACCGTGTCCCCATAAATGGCATAGTCCTCCACATGGGTTGGGGAAATGCCGTCGGCCCGGTTCCCGGATTGATATAATTTACTGATATCCATGGCAAACCCATATTTGCTCAAACTGAAATTCCGGTGTGCCGGATTGGTGAGCCTGCTGGCCCCACCCTGCATGATATAATAACTGCCCTTTTTGAATGGGAACTTCAAGTCCACGGCTTTGCCCTGATAGAACCTCCCACTGAGAAAGGCAAATACAGCCAGGCACATCACCAATGTGAAAGCAAGCCTCGGCACTATATAATACCACTTCCCGATGCCTTTTTTACCCGCCGTGGCCCGGCTTCTTTTGATAAACATATAAACGCAGCCGGCCAGGTACAAAACCAAGAATACCCATCTCAGCCAAAAACTGATATAAGCCCATCCACCTGCCAAAAAAACGAATGTGGCACTGGCCAAAGAGCCAAAAAAATGAAAAACGAATTGGTAGTTGTTGCGGTATTTTTTGAATACCAACCGGAGCAATATCACCAGAGAAAAAAACAAGGTGGCACAAGCCGCGATCACTGCCATAGGTAAATACATGCCCGGTTACTTTTATAGACCCGCAAAATAAGATTTGCCATCAAGATTCTTTAATTTTGCCTGTTGTTTAATTATAAACAAGAAAAGAAATGGCTGGCAACAAAGCGATTGGAGAGGGTGGGGAAAAGCTTGCAGCAACCTATCTGGAGGGGAAAGGGTACATCATAGAACACATGAACTGGAAAGGGCTTCGGTTCGAGATAGATATCATTGCCCGCCAAGGCAACAAATGGATCTTTGTGGAAGTAAAGACCCGCACCCGATTTGATTTTGGATGGCCCGAACGCGCGGTAAACAAAAGGAAGAAAAACCATATCATCAAAGCAGCCGACCATTTTATATTTACCCGCAACATTGAAGATGAGTTGCGGTTTGATATCATTGCCATAGTAAAAAGGCCAAAAAAAACCGAGATATACCATATAGAGGATGCCTTTGCACCAGGCAGGTGATCAGGCTTTTACCAAGGCCTCCAACACCTTCTCTATTTCTTGCCTGATTTCTGCCGCACTCATATCGTAGTCATTCACAATCAGTGAAAAACAAAGCCATTTGCCCGATTGGGTCTGCACATAGCCTGAGTATGCACGTACCTTGTCCATATGGCCGGTTTTGCAATGGATCTTGCCTTTGGTGTCTTTCCCGGCGCAGATATGTTTCATGGCGCCACTATATCCTGAAACCGGAAGCGATTGGAGAAAATCATCATAATACGGCTTTCCTTGGATGATGGATAGCATTTTAGCCAGTTGAAAAGCAGAAATTCGATCATTCCGCGATAGCCCACAACCATCTTCCATATAGATACCTGTTGTATCCAATCCTGCATTTTTCCAATAGGCTTTTACCACAGCCCTTCCGGCTTCCCTTGAACCTTTCCCAGTATATTTTTTGCCAATCTCCTTCAATATGGCTTCCGCGTATAGATTGTTGCTTTCCAGATTGGTGGTATGTACGATATCCGACAACGCGGGAGAAACGACAGAATCAATAGAAAGCAGATTATGATGTGTGGCAGTAGGGTGAGATGCTACTGTCCAATTGTTGGAGTCCTTCAAGATTTTCCTTTGGTACAGTTTTACGGCAAGTTCCTTGGCGAACTGGGCGGGTGGATTGGGCACGGAACCCTTGATGGAAAATGGCCCATTTCCAGGCGGTATGGTCCCCGCTAGCACCCTGCAATCATCTTCACAAAGCCCAAAAACATTGGACTGGTCACCCGAGTTTACTGCGCCTGTTCGGAGCCGGTTTTCAAAGGTGAGCCCCACCTTAGGAAACACATTGAGGTACCGAACGGTATCGCCTGGTTTTTTGCCGGGTTGTACCATTATCCGGTAATCGTTCTCCCCATAATTCAATGAAAAAACACCTGCACCAAAATAATTGCCGATATCATCCCATGCCCAGTGCGTACAGATATGCATGGTATCAAAGTATGAATCGTCAATGACCAGTTTCCCGGTAATCCTGACAATGCCTGCCTTGGCTATCTTGGCTACGATGTCGGATATCTGCTGGTCATTGACATGAGAGGACCCGAAGGTAGGATCGCCACCCCCAATACAAGTCAAATCACCTTTTACGGTATCATGAGAAGCGGATATAAAATCACAAGTTATGCTTGTCACGTATTTGTGGTCCCTGCCCAGCAATCCCAACCCTGCCGCAGTAGTTGGTATCTTTAAGCAAGATGCGGGTACCAAGGTCTCTGAATCATGATAACTGAAAAGGACAGTTCCTTTTTTTGCATCCATCAAACAAAACCCAATAGCGGCATTTTTCAGCCCGTGGTTGTTTTTGAATTCACGGAAAACCTGGTCGAGGGATTGGCCATTCAACTGGCTGATTAACCCCCATAACATAAAAAAAACGAAACAATATCGCTTAAGACGCATATTCAAATTTACAGGTATTTGAGTAAACATAAGGTGTTAAGGCTTTTTGCAAGATAAATCAAATGGCCAATTTGCCTGAAACCGCAATAGCGTACCTTTGCCCTCCGTAGACCCAAAAAAAGCCATGAACAATATCAACAGCATCCAATGGCCTGATGGCAAAGATTTTGCTTTCACCGTTTTTGATGATACCGATTGGGGCACGGTAGCCAATCTGGAACCGGTATATTCCTTTTTGAATGACCTGGGGATAAAGACCACCAAAACCGTATGGCCCCTGAGCAACCCGGGAAAGCCTGAGGGAGAAGGCAGTACATGTGAAGATAAGGAATACCTGGATTGGCTCCTGAAACTGCAACAGGATGGCTTTGAAATAGGATACCACTTGGCCTCCTACAACCCCAGCAAAAGGGAACGCACCATAGAAGGGCTTGAAAAATTCCGTTCGCTGTTTGGCCACTACCCATACAGCATGGCCAACCATAACCTGAACACGGAGGGCATGTACTGGGGCAGCGCCAGGCTTTCATTTTTTCTCACCAGGCTTCTGTACAATGCATCCACCAAATTTGCCAAAAACGATATCTGGGAAGGTCACAAACCAGGTTCCCCTTATTTTTGGGGAGATCTCTGCGTGGAAAAGATCCAATATGTACGCAATTTTATCTATCCCGAAATAAATACCTTGAAAGCCTGCCCGCACATGCCGTACCACGATCCGTCTAAGCCATATGTGAAAAAATGGTACGCAGCCAGTGAAGGCTCCGGCATAAAATCGTTTAATAAGCTGGTGACGGTGCAAAACATAGATAAACTGGTTGCTGAACGTGGTGCATGCATCATGTATACCCATTTTGCAGCGGGTTTTTACAGGGATGGCAAACTGAACGATGATTTCAAAAAAAACATGGAATACCTCAGCAAAAAGAATGGTTGGTTTGTGCCAATGAATACATTGTTGGGTTTTTTGGAGCAACAAAACGGCCCAAAAACGTTGCAAACCACCGAACGCCTTGGCTTGGAACTCTCTTGGCTGGCTGCCAAACTGAAAAGGGGTAGGACGTCTTAATCAAAAAAACCAATACAGATGAAAATAGCCATAGTACCCGCTGGGCCTGCATGGGAAAATGCGGTAAAGGAATTCAATTCCAGGCTTAGGGTTGGGAAGTCGGAGTTCTTTTTCCCTGAATATTATGAGCCTAAATGGTTGCCCAAACTGCCCGGGAGAAGGATATACCAAGAAATCTATCTGGTAGTTGACCAAGACGCGCATGCCGTGCACGGTGGTTTTATTTTGAAATTTCAATATTATAAAATAGGCACCGAAGTTCATAAATTGGCACACCTTCAACTCCCTCTCTCTGAGGGGTTGGTAAACAAGGCATACCATGCCATGGGCATGATGATCATCAGGGGGGCCCAGGAAATAGAACCCAATCTATATACCATGGGGATGGGTGGCATACACCGTACACTGCCCCAAGGCCTCAAGAAATCGGACTGGTTTTGCGACCTGATCCCATTTTATTTCAAGATACTGCGTGCGCCTGGATTTATGAGGAATATTGTCCCTTATCGGAACACAACGATGAGAAAAACAGCCCTCGACTTCCTGGCTATGAGCGGCCTGGGTTCTCTTGGATTAATGCTTTTTGATATTGTAAAACCAACCAAAAAGATTTCTGCCCAGATCACATGCGAACGGTTTGAAGAATTTGGTGCATGGAGCGATGCCACATGGGAAAAATCAAAAAACGAATACGATTTTGTAGCAGAAAAGGATGCACCAACGCAGAATATCCTTTATCCACCTCATTCCAAATTTATCAAAATACGGGTAAACCGGGATAATACAGTCCTCGGTTGGGCCGTCCTACTTGTGACGCCCATGACCAAGCACAAATATTTTGGTGCCATGACAGTGTGTACCCTAGTGGATTGCTTTGGTGCCAAAGCCGATATGCAAGAAATAGTTGCTTGTGGTTTGCGGGAAGCGCAAAAGGGCAAAGCAGACGTGATCATCTCCAACCAGTCGAACCCGGTTTTTGTAAAGATCTTCAAAAACCTTTCGTTTATGAGTACGACCTCCAACTACGGGCACTGCATGTCTCCTGAAATCATGGAAATACTGGGGGAAACAAAAACGCGAACATTCGAGCTAAATTCGCACCTCAACCGTGGTGACGGCGATGGCCCGCTAAGTTTGTAGGCTTGTTTGTAAAAGCCTAAGATAAACCGCGCAAAACCTACTACTGAATCTTGAAATCGTTCATGAACGCCGTAGTGAACTTGCCTTCTATATAATTTTTGTCGTTCATGATTTGCTGTTGCAGCGGGATGGTGGTATGTACGCCCTCTATCACAAACTCATCCAGACAACGACGCATCTTCACTATGGCTTCCTCACGGGTACGGGCACTCACGATCAGCTTGGCGATCATGGAATCATAATTTGGCGGAATGGTATAGCCCGCATAGATATGTGAATCTACACGAACCCCATGGCCACCCGGCTTGTGCAGGTTGATGATTTTACCTGGGCTCGGCCTGAAATCATTGTACGGGTCCTCGGCATTGATACGGCACTCTATGGCACATTTTTCAGGATAATAGTTCTTTCCTGAAATAGGGATACCTGCCGCAACCAATATCTGTTCCTTGATGAGGTCATAGCTGATGACTTCCTCCGTAACTGGATGTTCTACCTGGATACGCGTGTTCATCTCCATAAAGTAGAAATTCCTGTTTTTGTCAACCAGAAATTCTACCGTCCCGACACCTTCGTAGCGTACGCTTGCCCCTGCTGCTATGGCCGCATTACCCATCCGTTCCCGTAGTTCGGGGGTCATAAAGGGCGATGGGGTTTCTTCGATCAGTTTCTGGTGGCGGCGCTGAATGGAACAGTCGCGCTCACTGAGATGACAAATGGTGCCAAACTGGTCGCCGACAATCTGTATTTCGATATGCCGTGGCTCTTCTATATATTTTTCCAGATAGATGGCATCGTTGCCGAACGCGGCCCCGGCTTCCATCTTGGCTGATTCAAAATTCTTCTCTAGATCCCTTTCTTCCCAAACGATACGCATCCCACGTCCGCCACCTCCGGCAGATGCCTTGATGATAACGGGAAAGCCTATCTGCTTGGCTACCTTTTTCAGGTCTTTCACATCTTCGATAAGGCCATCAGACCCGGGCACAATGGGCACACCGGCTTTTTTCATGGTGTCCTTTGCGCTGGACTTGTCGCCCATGGCATTGATCATTTCAGGGCGTGCGCCGATGAATTTGACCCCGTGCAGATCGCATATCTCCGAAAACTTGGCATTCTCGCTCAGGAAACCATAGCCTGGGTGTATGGCATCAGCAGCCGTTATTTCTGCAGCAGCCATGATGCGGCTCATGTTCAGGTAGCTTTGGTTGCTCGGCGGCGGCCCAATACAAACCGCTTCGTCAGCAAACCGCACGTGCAGGCTGTCCCTGTCAGCCGTGCTATATACCGCAACTGTTTTGATACCCATTTCCTTACAGGTACGGATGATGCGGAGGGCTATTTCGCCGCGATTGGCGATGAGTATTTTTTTAAACATGTATTTCCAAGCGCCGTGCATTGGGCATCTGGCATCGGATGGCTGCCAGACGACCTGTTGCAGACTATTTTTTTAGGATTATATTTATATAGGATTTGGCCAAAACCATCACTTTATGTTATGCAAGGTACACTGGCATCAGTTGCCAATCATCTACTCCACCAAAAACAAAGGTTGGTCGTATTCTACCGGGCTCATATCGTCCACGAGCACTTTTACTATGGTACCCGCAATATCTGATTCTATTTCGTTGAATAGTTTCATGGCTTCTATCACACATACCACTTGGCCCACGGTTATTTTATCGCCCACTTTTACAAACTCTGGTTTGTCTGGGGATGGTTTGCGGTAAAACGTGCCGATCATGGGTGATTTGATGGGTTTTCCGCTGGGTGCTGCTTCCGCTACGGGTGCAGGTTCTGCTGCCCTGGGTGCCTCTGCCATTGGCTGCGAACCAGTGGGCATTTGTGCAGGCACTTGGTACACTTGTGTTGGGGCAGGCGCAGGTTGATAGACTTGGCCTCCGGTAGTCTTGATGACTATCTTGAAATCGTCTTGTTCCAGTTGTACTTCGCTCACGCCGGCCTTGGCCACAAAGCGTATAAGTTCCTGAATTTGTTTGATATCCATGTTTTTATTTTTTAACGCGTTCGACATATGCGTTCGAACGGGTGTCAATTTTAATCAAATCTCCGGTATTAACAAAAATCGGCACGTTTATTTGTGCTCCGGTTTCCACCGTAGCCGGTTTCAAAGTGTTGGTTGCGGTGTCGCCTTTCAGCCCTGTTTCGGTATAGGTCACTTCTAGGTTCACAAATGCAGGCAGGTTGCAGGTAAGTGGGGTTTCTGTTTCGGCATGGAACATGATTTCCACCAATTGCCCTTCTTTCATGAATTGGGCGCCTTCCACCAGTTTTTCCTCGATCGTTACCTGTTCAAAAGTTTCTGTATTCATGAACACATAGCCAAATTCCTCTTTGTAAAGGTAGGTATGTTCCCGCGTTTCTATGCGTGCGGTATTTACTTTCACGCCAGAGTTGAACGTATTGTCAATGATCTTGCCCGTGGTAAGGCTTTTGAGTTTGGTGCGCACAAAAGCAGGGCCCTTGCCTGGTTTCACGTGCTGGAAATCTATGATCGTGAAGAGGTCGTTGTTGAACTCCAGGCACAATCCCATCTTAAAATCTGCTGTCGATGCCATTTGTTGTCTTTATATGCGTTGTTAATGTATCCTTGATGCCTTATTGCCTCGTGGTGATCATGTTTTATTCATAAGGCCAAATCCTGCACCTATATTTTTTGCCCTTTCAAGGCCATTTGTCAATAATTTGCCTGTTCGGTTATCTCTTGCACACGGTCCACTTTCTGTTAAAAATGGTGGCGCAAGTTAAGGAAAGTTTGGGATACCCGGAAAAAAGGCCATTCGCTTTGCGGCATGCTCCCTGCCATCATATCCCCAAATTCCTTTGTTAATTGGCCGCTACCATGTACCTTTGCAATTTAGAATCAATATAAATAAGAAAAGTGAGCGAACCCACGGAAAGCAACGGCATTATACTCGAAATACAGGGCCTACAGGCAGGGATTGATGAAAAACAGATTCTCAAAGGCATCAACCTCACTATTAAAGCAGGTGAGATACATGCGATCATGGGGCCTAACGGTGCTGGGAAAAGCACCCTCGCTTCTGTTTTGGCTGGCCGGGATGGATATGAAGTGACAGGGGGATCCGTCCAATATTTTGGAAAGGATCTATTGGAACTGGCACCTGAAGACAGGGCCCGCGAAGGGGTATTCCTCGCTTTTCAATATCCCGTGGAAATACCGGGCGTAAGCACCACAAACTTCCTGAAAACAGCCGTAAACGCAGCCCGCAAGCATAAAGGGCTTGACGATATAGACCCATCTTCTTTCCTGGCCATGATGCGGGAAAAAATGAAACTGGTGGAAATAGACCAGAAACTGGCCAGCCGTTCCCTGAACGAAGGTTTCTCGGGAGGTGAAAAAAAGAGAAACGAAATATTCCAAATGGCCATGCTGGAACCCAAACTGGCCATCCTGGATGAAACAGATTCCGGGCTGGACATTGATGCCCTGCGCATCGTGGCAAATGGCGTGAACAAACTACGCAACAGCGGCAATGCTTTCTTGGTTATCACCCATTACCAACGCTTGCTCGATTATATTGTGCCTGATTTTGTGCACGTGCTTTCCCAAGGCCGCATCGTGAAATCCGGTGGCAAAGAGCTTGCCTTGGAACTGGAAGAAAAAGGGTATGACTGGATCAAAAACGAAACGGCAGAGACAGTATGACAAACAGCACCCCATTATTGGACCTGCAAAACAAACTGGTTTCAGAATTCAAGGATTTTGAAGCAACAGCCAACGGAAGCGCTGCCAGTGCGCTTTTTTCCATGCGCCGCAAAGCCATTGATGTTTTCAACACCCTGGGTTTCCCTACCACAAAAAACGAGGAATGGAAATATACCAACCTGGAAAAATTCGTGAATGGGGATGGAGGCCAACAAGCTCCTGCACCCCAAACCATTACAGATCCCACTTACACGATCCCAGGAATTGAGAACGCGCATCAATTGGTTTTCGTGGATGGAAAATATGACGAGAACCTGTCCAAACCAATAATCGGAGATCAGGGAATCACCATTCTTACTTTTTCTCAAGCCATGGCAACCCATCCGGCGTTGGTGGCAGAATATTTTGGCAAAAGCCTGAATGCTGATGTGAATGGAATGGTGGCGCTGAATACTGCCTTTGCGATGGACGGGGCTTTTATATTAGTGCCTCAGGGCGCAAAACCCGCACATCCCGTACAAATTATATACCTGTCTGGCGGCATGGACCCCAAACCCATGCATCAGTTCCGAAACCTGATCATCGTAGAAGAAGGGGCTTCTTTGGAACTGATAGAAAGCTATGTTTCTGCGGGGGCGAATGCCTCTTTCTCCAACTTCGTATCAGAAATATACGTGGGTCAAAATGCCATCCTCAATCATTACCGGTTTCAGGATGAAGATATTGAAAACGCACGACAAGTGAATTTTACCCAGGTCACCCAACAATTGTACAGTTTGGTAAACAATTTTACCATAACCACCGGAGGGAAACTGGTACGCAATGACCTGCAATACAAAATGGCCGACAAGAATTGTGAATCGCACATGTTTGGCTTGTATATCCTTGATGGCACGCAGCATGTGGACAACCATACCCTGATGGACCATGCCATGCCCAATTGTTTCAGCAATGAGTTTTATAAAGGCATCATGGGAGGCAAGAGCACGGGAGTGTTCAATGGTAAGATCATTGTACGGCCTGACGCACAAAAGACCAATGCCTACCAAAGCAACAAAAACGTGCTGCTATCAGACGAAGCACATATCAACACCAAGCCGCAGCTTGAAATATTTGCGAATGACGTGAAATGCTCCCATGGTGCCACAACGGGCCAGTTGGATGATGAAGCCCTTTTTTACCTACGCTCCAGAGGCATCGGCATCAACGATGCGAAAGCCATCCTCACGGGGGCCTTTGCGGCAGAAGTGATCGGGAACATTGGCTCAGAACCCTTGAAAGAATATGCCAAGGGCCTTATTGAAAACAAATTATCCCAAATTGGGAAATGAAAATAGTATGGAAATGGGTAGATATATCATTGCACAACGGTCTTTATAACGCAGTGCAACCAAGCACCATTAACTGATGAGTTCCAATACAATAATATCCCCCAACCCCATCACGGACTTCCCCATCCAATCCATCCGTGAGCAATTCCCAATCCTGCAGACAGAAGCCTATGGCAAGCCGTTGATCTATTTCGACAATGCCGCCACCTCGCAAAAGCCTCGGGTAGTTATTGATAGGTTGGTGCAATACTACGAACATGAAAACGCCAATATTCATAGAGGTGTGTATCATCTCAGTGAATTGGCCTCCAATGCCTACGAAGGAGCCAGAGACACGCTGCAAAGACATTTGAATGCAGCCAAACGGGAAGAGATCATTTTTGTACGCGGTGCCACCGAAGGCATCAATTTGGTCGCCTCATCCTGGGGCCGCAAGAATATCAAAGCAGGCGATGAAATCCTCATATCCCACATGGAACACCATGCCAATATTGTTCCCTGGCAATTGATCTGCGAAGAAAAAGGCGCTACCCTGAAAGTGATCCCGGTAGATGGGAACGGGGAATTGGTCATGGAAGAATTTCATGCTTTATTGACTGAAAAGACAAAGCTGGTATCGGTAGTATATGTCTCCAACAGCATAGGTACCATAAATCCTGTCAAAGAGATCATAGATGCTGCTCATGCCTTCCATATCCCCGTATTGCTCGACGGTTGCCAAGCCGCCCCGCACATGGCCATAGATGTGCAGGCGCTCGATTGCGACTTTTTTGTTTTTTCTGGGCACAAAACCTTTGGCCCCACTGGCATCGGGGTGTTGTATGGCAAAGAAAAATACTTGATGGATATGCCTCCATATCAAAGTGGCGGGGACATGATCAATGCCGTGAGTTTTGAAAAAACAACCTTTAAAGAACCCCCTTACAGGTTTGAAGCCGGTACGCCCCATATTGCAGGTGCCATAGGGTTGGCCACCGCCTGGGACTATATTGCCCAAACAGGGAGGGACAAAATACATAAATACGAACAGTCGTTAGCCGAATATGCCCAGTCGCAGATAAGCGCCATACAAGGGTTGAAAATCATTGGCACGGCCGAAAACAAAATACCTGTCATCGCCTTTGTGGTGGATGGCGCACATCCATTGGATATCGGGACTTTTCTTGATTTCGAAGGGGTAGCCATACGAACCGGCAACCATTGTACCCAGCCGCTGCTCAACTGTTTCGGCGTTTCTGCAACTTGCAGAGCCTCGTTGGCGTTCTATAACTCGATGCAGGAAATTGATGCTTTTGTAATAGCCCTGGACAAGGTGATAAAAAAGATAAAAAGCTGATAAGCAATGAGCAATAGGCCCATACCTGAAATACAAGAGGAACTGGTAGAAGATTTTGCCATGATGGAAGCCTGGCCAGACAAATATGAGCACCTCATGAACCTGGGCAAGCAACTGCCCGTTTTACCTGAAAGTGCCTACAACGAAGTGAATAAAGTAAAAGGCTGCCAAAGCAATGTGTGGATGACCACCCATTTGGAAGATAACAGAATCATCTTTGAGGGGGACAGCGACGCGCTGATCGTGAAAGGGTTGGTGGCACTGCTGCTCAAGGTTTTTAGCGACCATACCCCAGATGAAATACTGGAAGCCAACCTCGATTTTCTGGAACGGATCGTATTGCAAGCCCATTTGTCTGCCACAAGAAACAATGGCTTGGATGCCATGGTAAAACAAATCAAATTTTATGCCCTGGCCTACAAGGCTAAAATACAAGTTTAGATATGGAAGAAATCAATAAGGATACCATCATTGGCGGGGAAAGCAACTCCCATTATACTCCGCCCAAGGCCGTTGACCTCTCAGGTCTTTCCCTGCACGATCAGATCATCGAAGCCATAAAAACAGTATATGATCCCGAAATCCCCGTCAATATCTTTGAACTGGGCCTCATATACGAAGTAGCCATTGGGGAAGACAACAAAGTGGATGTATTGATGACACTTACCTCTCCCGGCTGCCCGGCCGCTGGCATGCTGCCCGGTGACGTGGAAGAAAAGGTACGTTCCGTTTCTGGAACGGGCGATGTAAAGGTAGAAGTCACCTTCGAGCCACCTTGGGACCAAAGCATGATGACCGATGAAGCCAAGCTAGAGCTCGGGTTTATGTAAGACAATCCTGCCTTCAAAATATTATACCCTACAGGCAAGCACTAGTTTTGCACCTTCAGCTTTTGGGTTTAACCAGTGAATGAGACAATCAGCAACCTGCATAGTGATAGCAAAAAGCAGTTTTTGAATTCAAGTTCAATAAACGCTATTTTTGTTCATTGACAATATGCTTTAAGCAAAGCTGATAGCATTTACAACATTTAAACCTAGAGAAAATGAGAAAGTTACCTTTTGCTACAAGCCTGAGATATATCCTCTTCATTCCTATTATTTCAATCTATTTTACTTTTTCATTGAAAGCCGTGCCCCGGTTGCAAGGTAAAGCATTGGTTGATTCCCTTATTACCGTCTCATCCAAAAGAATTGAAGACACAAACAAGGTAAAATTGCTAGCGAATATATCTTATACCCTTTCGCTAATTGATTACAATGAAGGCTTGAGATATGGGAACGAAAGTGAGGCATTATCAAAAAAACTGAATTGGGAGAAAGGAAAAGCCCTCGCATACAGAAGTATAGCCTATAATTATATGGACCATTCTGATAATAAACTTGCGCTCGCCAATTTCTTAAATGCCCTTGAGATAAACATTAAGATTGGGAACAAGGTCGGAATAGCTGCGAATTCTGGTGAAGTTGGGGCGGTTTACAATTCGATGGGAAACTATGCCAAAGCATTGGAATATATTTTTTCAGCAGCCTCTTTGCATCATGAACTTGGGAACAAAAATGCGGAGGCACTTGACTTCGGGAAAATGGGAAATGTATATACCAATGAAAATGACTACCCAAATGCAATTGCTTCGTACCAAAAAGCCAAAAAGCTATTTGAAGAAACTTCTGATTCACAAAAAATTGGGAGCTTATTCCTTGCAATGGGAAATGTTTATTACCAACAAAACCTATTTGAAAAGAGTATTGAGAGCTATATGCAATCTCTCTCCTATCTAACCATATTGTCAGTTCCAAATAAAAGGGATATCGCTTTGAACTATGCCAATATGGGCTCGGCCTACACCGATGGATTAAAGGATTTTTACAAAGGGGCCTTTTATCACGAAAAAGCCTTAGGGTTATACCAAGGCCTGAACGATCCCTATGGACTTGCTTTATGTATTGGAAACCTAGGAGTCGATTATCTAAAAATTGTAAAGTACCACAACGGAAATATCAATAGAGACAATATTTTTACCCTTGATCCCAAAGTTCTTTTAGACAGTGCCTCCACCCATCTGAAAAGAGCTATCCAATTGCACCTGAGCATGAGCCGGAACTCTTCTTTGATCAAATGTTATGAAGACCTTGCTCAAGTAGATTCCCTGCAAGGGGATTATAAAGCTGCCTTAAGCGATTATATGTTGCACAGCTATTACAAAGACCTTGTTTACTCCCCTGCTAAAATGGATTCACTAAGATCAGTTGAATTAAAGCACCAGGAAGAAGTTGCCAAACAAGAAATGCAGATAGAAAAATTGAAATCAAAGTCAGAAAGAAACAACTATTTTGTGGGCTTTGCATTTTTTTTTATCATTGCCTGCAGCACGATAGGCTTTGTTTTATATAACAGGAACCTCAGCATAAAGAAGAGGTTAGTGGTAGAAAACCTTAATAGCAAATTGGCAGAGTCAAATAAAATCAAGGAAAAGCTGTTTTCCATAATATCTCATGACCTAAGGCAGCCGCTTACCTCAACGTTTTCATTGTTATCACTTTTGGGGAAAGGCAGTTTGAGTGCCATTGAAATGGAAGAAAGCAGCAACGAATTGGCAACCTCCATAAAATTGAACCTCGAACTGCTTGATAACCTTTTGAATTGGACTGCCTTACAAATGAAAGGATCTGCGAAAGATCCTACAATCATAAATATCGATAAACTCATACAAGAGAATGTAGAATTGTTGTTGCACATTGCTAACATGAAAAAAATATCACTTACCATTGGAACCAGGACCGGGGCTTATATTTTGGCGGATATCAATATGACAAGGGTGGTCATTCGCAATTTGCTCAGCAATGCGATCAAATTTACCGGAGAATTGGGAAGGATTGATATAACTTACATCTCTGAAGGCAACATGCTAAAAATAATTGTGGCGGATTCAGGGAATGGCATTGAAAAAACCAAAGTGAAGGATTTATTGTCAGGGAGGCTTAACGAAAGCAGTCCAGGCACAAATTTTGAAAAAGGATTTGGAATAGGGCTCATGTTATGTAAAGAGTTTGTAGAAGAGAATGGAGGTGAAATTTTTGTCGAAAGCAATTTTGGCAATGGTAGCAGGTTCATGTTTACAATTCCACTGTATTTAAAAGATCCTGCCGAAAATAAACAACCTTGATACGTTATCCCAAACAAATGCCCTATTTGCAGGTACTGGGCTCACATACTTTGCACCCCTATCTGCACATACCGGCCATTGTAACATCTTATATTAAATTTCAACAAATCTGAACAAAACACTTGCATCTTTAAATATTAGTGTATAGCTTTGGTTTCCAAACAAGCTATACCCATGCTAAACAAACCTTTACAAACCTATTTTTTCAAGGCTTTCGGCATTATTTGCCTTGCTTTGATGCCAACCGTTGGGATTTTTGCCCAAACTACCCTAGGCCCTTACAATTCTTATGTAAGCAAGCAAATGCCTACCGCTAACAACATTTTCTCTGGTGGCCTGCCTGCCAGTGCCGATGAAGGCCGCGTTCTAAAAGTGAGGGTCACCAATATCCAAGGCCCGATCACGGTAAACCCCACCAGCTATGACCTCAATGGTCCAGCTTGCCCTACCTATACTCCAACAGGGCAGCGAATCCCTGCCAATCCTTTGCCCCCCAACATCGCTATGATGAGCGGTGCCGTTACCATCAGCCCCAACAATTTCCCGGCACCCGGTAGCAGTGCCAATGCCCAATTCACCGTTGGAGATCAGGGGTACTGGACCAAATGCAGCCAAAACCAGCAGGTACCCTATCCGCAAACCGTAACTGTACAATTCAATATCCAAAGCCTGAACCTGGTGATGGCCACGCATAACACAAGCGTCTGCGAAATGGCCAGTACCCATGTGGACATCAACCAACGGTTCCCGGCCACGGGCGGCACCGTTACCTATCAAAGTGTGAACGGCAGGGTTAACGTGTCTGATGTCGGCACTGGCTTTATGATGACTTACGTATCCACTGGTGATGATATGGTGGTAGCTACCTTAACCATGGGCAGCGTAAGCTATAAAGACACCGTAAAAGTAAAAGTGGGGAAGCTGGCTTTTGCCCAGGCAAGGTACAATTACCTGATCGCCAATGCTACCATTGATCTCAAAAGCCTTTTGGTGCCCGGCAGCCTGCAAAACAACCTGCAGTTCACGGGTAATAAGAACGGAGCGGGAGAAGCAAACATAGCTGCTACCTTCAACCGAAACACCTATGCAGCCGGGGATGTATTGACAGTGAAAGTAAAATCAACCGATAATGTCGCCTGCGAAGCCACGACCGAACTCCGGTTTTATGGATTGGATATCATAGTTCCCAACGCTACCGCCTGCGATGGGGCTGAATTGCCTTTTAGTGCTGACATTACCCCCAAGGACAACGCGATAAAAAACGCCTTGCTGGCTACAGTGGCAGGTTTGGCACCTAAATATGTGCTCGCTGCTGTAAGCTTGGGCAATCCCAGGGGCAATACCACGCTTACTTTTGACGCATTTGACGCCAATTACAAAACCAAGGTAAGGAATATGATATGGTATGCCAATATCGCAACCGAATGCAACCAATTGGGCACCTATAACTTAAGCGTGGGGGGTACCATCGGGGGCAACGCTGTATCGTCAGCGGCTGTTGCCATCAATGCCGACATCAATGGAGGCACCTGTTGCAATGGCAGTGCGGGGCCAACCCAGAATTTTGTGGGTGAACCTACCATACGAACACGCCCAGCGGCAGGGGGAGGTTTTGAAGGTTTTGTATCTACATGGGTACCCTATACCCGGGAAATGCGAGCCACCACTACCAATATTTGCCAAGCGAATTCTCAGTGGCGCGCACCAATACAGGCCGAAGAAACATACCATGTAGGCCAGATAACGGGTACAAACGGAGTTTTGGGCGCCCTACAGTTCATCAGGGTCAATGTTATCAACGGAGAAGCAGCAGGTGACCCCTACTGGGCAGCAACGGCGGCAAATGCCCGGATCAGGTGCTGGAATGCATTTGTGGCTGCTGAAAATGCTGAAATCGCACGTTCCAATGCCATGTATGTATATCCCAATGCACACCGATGTGCCATGGAACGCCAAGCCAAGGCCGCAGTAGGCATTGCTTA
>Ga0206962_1123_pt2 | contig 16357 bp, 9 predicted proteins | sample Alteio_BWOrgHeat_27_FD_153241 | JGI IMG/M metagenome (GOLD analysis project Ga0206962, IMG submission 153241) | Enriched cells from forest soil in Barre Woods Harvard Forest LTER site, Petersham, Massachusetts, United States -... | ecosystem: Environmental > Terrestrial > Soil > Temperate forest > O...
CTTCCCGATACACAGAAACCCATTGCAATGTCACCATTTCCATCCATGGCAATACTTCCCATCCATCGGTTTTCTGCATCAGGTGCATAAGTTCCCTGTTGATATACCGTCCATTTGCTGGTGGTTTGATCCTGACGTAATTCATACCAGCGCATGCCGCTTTGCTTTGTAGTGGCATTCGCTATTACAGAGTTACACAATACGACGGTGTTATATCCGGTCCATTTACGAAACTGAGCTCTGAACATAAATACACCCTGAATAGCATCGAGGCCGTTGGTTGTTCCTTTCTGAGTAATTTCTTTTCCATAATTGCTCCAGGCCGAATTGAATGCTGTAACAGCCAGAGGAGAACCATCCGGTGTATCTTCCACAAGGGTAGTATTAGCAGGAGTAGTCCAGTTGGTTGTCATTTTAAGTATATGAATTTGATCCTTTACAGCACCGGACCAATTATCATCTTCAAATGCAAAAATATATTCGGGGGTGCCGGAAGGAGGAAGAACGCCATCTGCATCAGCAGGCAGGGGGCAGAAAAAACCTACACTTGGAAGGCTTGGTGAAGTTTTTACAATCATACCGGAAGAAGTAGTTCCAGCTAGCATCTGAGTACGGTTGAAAACAGTGATCTCTTCCGTAGGAAGGTTCATTCCAAGATAGTAGCCATCCTGCCAGATCGACCATTTTGGATAGTCAATTCCACTTGATTCGGTTGATGCATAGGAGAAGGTCCAGGTGTAAAATGCTCCGGTAGGGTCATTGGTTTTGGATACGGCACAAAGACAATCGGTACTGGTATTGCTGAGCATTCCGATAAACCATCTGTCGGCATATTTATCATACAAGCACACCGCATCACAAAATGCAGCTCCGAAAATATGAGTCAGGTTTGTAGCTGCCATAACAGCAGCTCCGGTTGTCTTGTTATAAACAGCATAAGTTGTATTAACAACCTGCACGTATTCTGTGAGTCCTGCAGCTCCGTTTGGATCAAGAGGAGAAGCGGCACCGCCACCGTTCTGTCCTGTCCAATTAAGACCAGGAGTGGTCAGAATTCTGGAAGAATGACGGCTTTGCAGCGCTCCATCATCGGTGGCAGCAGCTGGATTTATCTGAACATTAATCATTTTACGTCTGTCGGCAGTTTCTCTTTCGAAAACATCGGTTTGTTTGATGTCTCCCTGCTCGGCTGCAAGTTCACGAAGAGGGCGAGTTTCTCCGAAACTTTTAGCTTCTGAGTAATACACCCCGTTAGGGTACGTTGCCTCATGTGTGTTTGGATTAATGATCTGCCTAACAAAAGCAGATTTTTCCGTCTGCTGGGCGAAGGCTGCCTGCAGACATAGTAATCCGGAGATTACCAGTGTGATTTTTTTCATGGTAGTTGTGTGTGATGTAATTAATTGTTTTTTGTTGTGTGTGATATAATTAACTTGTTTTGGGTTTCTGAATATAGGCTTGAATTTGTTTAGTCAAGAATAACTTTAATTACCTTCTGGAAACTAATGTTCCCAATCCGAACGAGATAGGTGCCTTTTGCAAGTTCAGTAGTACTGAAATTGGTTTCTATGGCATTGGCCACAGGTATCATTTTTTTTCCTGTAATAGCTTTTCCTTCTATGTCAAACAAATCTACCTGCACTTCGTCATTGGTGGTCAGGTTAACAGCTTTTACCAGCAATGTATTCGCATCGCTCAGGTAAGCTTTGTATTCAGGGGGTGTGGCAGTGTATTCTTCAATTCCTGCTGCTGTTGAAGGTGTTATTTTGAAGTTAAAGATCTGTGTTTCTTCGGCTCCTCCGCCTCCGCCCCACATCGTGGTGTGCCAGAAAGTGAGGTCATCACTTGGGTCAATGGCAGTATTGGCATAATCCCCCCACCGGTTTCCACCGGTTTGAGATGCTACTCCTGCTTTTGCACTTTGTTCTGCAAAACCAAAAGTTCCAAGTGGGTCACTTGGGTAACGTCCTACATAACGAATGCTGGGATACTCTCCGCTTCCCGATACACAGAAACCCATTGCAATGTCACCATTTCCATCCATGGCAATACTTCCCATCCATCGGTTTTCTGCATCAGGTGCATAAGTTCCCTGTTGATATACCGTCCATTTGCTGGTGGTTTGATCCTGACGTAATTCATACCAGCGCATGCCGCTTTGCTTTGTAGTGGCATTCGCTATTACAGAGTTACACAATACGACGGTGTTATATCCGGTCCATTTACGAAACTGAGCTCTGAACATAAATACACCCTGAATAGCATCGAGGCCGTTGGTTGTTCCTTTCTGAGTAATTTCTTTTCCATAATTGCTCCAGGCCGAATTGAATGCTGTAACAGCCAGAGGAGAACCATCCGGTGTATCTTCCACAAGGGTAGTATTGGCAGGCGTGGTCCAGTTGGTGGTCATTTTAAGGATATGGATTTGGTCGCGAGAACCGCCGGACCAATTATCATCTTCAAACGCAAAAATATATTCAGGAGTGCCGGCAGGAGGAAGAACGCCATCTGCATCAGCAGGCAGGGGGCAGAAAAAACCTACACTTGGAAGGTTGGGAGATGTTTTAACAATCATGCCAGGTGAAGTGCTTCCTGCAAGCATTTGAGTACGGTTAAAAACAGTGATTTCTTCCGTTTGAAGATTCATGCCGAGATAATACCCATCCTGCCAGATTGACCATTTTGGATAGTCAATTCCACTTGATTCCGTTGATGCATAGGAGAAAGTCCAGGTATAATAGGCGCCTGTCGGATCATTGGTTTTTGATACCGCACAAAGGCAATTTGTGCTATTGCTACTGAGCATTCCAATAAACCACCTGTCGGCATATTTATCATACAAACAAACCGCATCACAAAATGCAGCGCTAAACACATTTGTGAGATTAAGAGAGTTCATCACCGGGGCTCCTGTGGTCTTATTCCAGGCTCTATAGGTGGTATTAACAACTTGAACATAATCTGTGAGTCCCGCAGCTCCGTTTGGATCAAGAGGAGAAGCAGCCCCGCCTCCATTCTGTCCTGTAAAGTTGAGGCCCGGGGTGGTCAGAATCCTGGAAGAGTGGCGGCTTTGAAGAGCCCCATCATCAGTAGGGGCAGCCGGGTTTATCTGAACATTTATCATTTTACGTCTGTCCGCAGTTTCTCTTTCGAAAACATCGGTTTCTTTCACATCTCCCTGCTCTGCAGCAAGTTCACTAAAAGGACGAGTTTCTCCAAAACTTTTGCATTCGGAGTAATAAACACCGTTAGGGTATGTTGCCTCATGTGTATTTGGGTTAATGACTTGTCTTACAAAAGCAGATTTTGAGGTCTGCTGAGCAAAGGCCGTCTGGATAATGAGTATTCCTGAAGCAAACAGAGTAAATTTTCTCATACGCGATTTTGGTTTTGGGTATTGGGTTGAAAAATGCCTTCTTTATTGCTTTCCGTTTTCTTTACCGGGTGAAAAAACTTTCATGTACATAATAACATCTAAATACTATCTGAATAGTACTTTTCATTATTACAGTAATCCAATAAAATCGTCTTTCGCTGATAACGTGCAAAAATGCATTACGAATTTAAGCATTTCAACTGTATTTTGCTAATGCTGTAGCCCCTATTTTCACGGCATTCTAAGTATACGAAAGCACTTGGATGGCTTGAAAAAGTAGCAGAATACTGCAAAATAGAATGTTATATAAAAAGCGAAAGCCCTTTATTTATGGAGTTCCATTAGGGTTTTTAGGAAAGATGTTGGCAAAGGGGAGATGCCATTCTATTATTCCTTCTCTGCTTTTTCTCCGGTTTCTTTGGTATTCTCAGAAGGGGAAACCTAAAAGGGGATTCAAAAGAATCCCCCGGCAAATGCAAATGCTATTGATTATCAATAAATTAGGTAGCATTATGAAGCTGTCTTTTAATTTGCAGGACCAATAATATGGTCATGAATGCTTTTCCTCAATTCGTCAAAATTAATCGGTTTGCTTATAAAATCGTCGGCTCCAAGCCCCAAAGAGGATTGCATCATTTCTCGCTTGTCATATGCGGAAATAAGGATCACGGGTATTTTGTATAAATAAAAATGCTTGAGCATATTCAAGAGATTCAACCCGGAAAAATCGGGCATAAAAACATCACTTATAATAAGATCAAGGCTCTGTTTTTTTGCGATTTCCAGTGCCTTAAGCCCGTCATTTGCAGTTACTGTTTCATACCCTTCTGAACGAAGAAAATGAATAAGACTTTCCACCATCATTTGATCATCGTCAACAACCAGGATTTTCATTTTCTGATTCTTTAAATAACGTTATTGATAGTCAGTTTTTTTTGAGATACTCAGCAAGAATAAGCAATGCGATCAGGAGTAGTCCAAATACAGATACGGTTATTGTAGTATTTGGATTGAGCTTCATTTTTTTCTTCTTTACCTGCAATGTGTTTTTAAGCAATTGCCGTATTTTTATAAAAGTATCTTCATTTTTTACGACATAATCATATGCTCCATATTTAATCGTTTCAATAGCAAGGGTCATATCCTCATGTCCTGAAAGAATAATCACTTTTGTCATGGGGAAAAGAGATTTGATTTCTTGTAAGGCCATTAATCCGTTCATTGCCTTTGGATTTGCTGTATTAAGCACATAATCGAGAACAATAATGCTGGTCTCTTCATTTAACTGACTGATACATTCCTCTGCTGTTCTGAAACTCCGAATCTGTATATGGAGTTTGAGAGTATGTAATAAATAGTGTTCCAGAGACTTTAGAAATAAGTCGTCATCATCCACCAAAAAAACAGAGATCGGATCCATATTTTTCACTTTTGACGATTACACTATTCATATAAGTAAATGTCTGGAATGAAAGTAGCTTCGTTTCTTTCTGGGAACTATCTTCTTTTCGAACTTTTCCGGAAGGGTAATCGGTGAAAAAAAAGTACGGGTTTTAGTATGAATGCGGTGGTAAATATTATCTGAAATGTTGCGTTTATTTTCAGGCCGGAAATAGTCCCTTGCAGCTCCTCCTATAATCGATTCTGATTGTATGGCATTGAAGATAAGATTACTTGTTTTGTCAAATGTAGCTTCGTTTTTTTCTATAAAATCAAGCGCTCCATGGCGGATTGCTTCGACAATAATGTCAGTCCTCCCTTTGCCCGAGACCATAATCACAACTGTTTCCGGGCTTTGGGAGGTTATACAGTCCAGTATATCTATGCCATTCATGACCTGAGAATGTGGCAAACCAAGTTCATAATCGAGGATTATTAAATCAGGTTTTTGATGAAGATAACGCAAGCAGCTTTCCCCATCCTGAAAAGTGCGAATAGTAATAAGCCGCTTAAGTTTGTCAAGAAGCTGTTTCTCCAGAAACATCCGGAACATTTTATCGTCGTCCACCACAAAAACAGAAAAGAGGGAATACATTTTCATAATAGAAGGAAGTTGTTCAGTAGTAGAACGAAGTGGGCAGTGAACAATAAGATTTTTTCGGTAGAAAGGTTTTGAAAGAGGTTGAAACAGGCCTGAATAGCGATAAAAAACGGCATAATGAGACTCTTGGGAATAGCCTGGCAGCCCTATTTTAGAGTACAATCATTATAAAGGCTTGGCGATTTGCGTCTGAAGAAGATCTCAAACGGAAAAATCATATCAATGACTATTTGAAGGGGCCAATCAGGCCTATGTTTCGAAGTAACAATAATGGAATTTATCTACTTCATGTTGAAACACCGGCTCCCCAGCAGACGTATGAATAGACGTATGTAAACATGGATCTCAAGAATATAGACCGGACAACTTTTCTCATTAAACGGGCACTTCCCATCTTATTCTTGTGGTATTTGCTCTTTCCCTTTAGTAGGTGATAATAGTGCTGTAATATCTACCTCCAATGCAGCCGCAATCAGCTTAAGTGTTCGTAAACTGGGCTGAGTTTTATTGTTACAATAATTGCCAATTACGACAAAACTTTTTCCGATTTTTTTAGCGAGCCACACTTGACTTCTTCCTTGTTCTTTAAGAACGGATTTAATAAGATTCATGAAACCCCGATAATTTTATGTGAAATTTTCAATACTTCATTAGGTAATTTATCCTCTCTTTGCCTATAGATGCAAAGAAAAATTTCCTTGTCCAATTAAATCGGCGATCTCCCTGGTATTGGTATATAATAAACGTTTGTATTGCAAACATTTAATTAGAATCAAGAACAAGAAATTAAATTCTTGTCTGGGGACTGTCGTGCTAGGATAAGGGGTCAGGATAAGGCCGGTGGGCCGCGAATCAGATATTGGGATAGCCCAACATCAGGAGGAAGGACATATGAAAAAGAAAAAGTTAATGAAGTATTAGGCGAAGCAACCAGATTGGCCTCCCGGGCATACATACAGGGAGAATGCTCCATCAGGCGACGGAATCCTTTTTTCTTTTTGAGCTTGGAGGTAAAGCTGGCCTGCGGAACCAGTAAAAAATAAGTGCTTGGGATTTTTGCGCTAATTGATGTAGCACAAGACATCCCGGAGGGATAAGACCAAGATGAAACAGAAATGGGAGATTGACAAAGATTATTGCCAACTACAGAATTGTTTGCAAAATGCAAACAAAGCAATAGCGGTAATGTGAACAGTAGAAAACCACGATAAGCCAAGCGCATGCCCAAAGATAAGAAAAGTTATTATTCCTAATAGAACTTCCTGACACAGCGTACCAAACAGGGAATTTTTAGGACATAAGCCTTCTTTATAAAGACTGGCTTATCCAAGTAACTAGGATGAAGCTGTGAAGACCAATTGAAAATGAATTCCTTTGTGGGTATACCGGCATAATGGGGGCGGAAGCAGCCTTTCCGCAAAATAATATCTTTGTGTTTCAAATTCGAGTTCATGAATCAAGAACTAAAATCAGAGTCATCATCTTTTTCATTTCACGAAATCCATTCGAAGGCTGTACGTATCTGGCATTGGTTTAGTTCACTGGCCATAATTGGACTGCTCTGTACGGTACTTATAGCCAGTACCCTTCTTAAGCCACGAAACAATGTGCATAAAATACAGGACATCCTGGAGCAGAAAGGGGTCATCGTTACTCCGGATCAGGCAAAGGTTGTAGCAAAAGCCATCGGTCACCCTATATGGGTATGGCATAAATATATTGGCATTTCCCTGGCCCTGCTACTCTTGTTCCGTATCATTGCCGAGTTTTTTGAGCCCGAAGGGCAAAGTCTCCGGCATAGAATCAGCAAGGGGGCTCTCTATATGCGTAAGGCAAATTCGAAAGACAAAAGCGCCCGGCATTATTTGTACGTGAAGTTTTTTTATCTGCTTTTCTACCTGATGATTCTTACCATGGTATTAACAGGAATCGGGCTCATTTACGCCGATGATTTCAGTTTCTTAAAAAATAAGGAGGAAACAATTAAAGACATTCATAGCTTTGTTATGTATGGGGTCATGGGTTTTATTGTGATTCACATTGCCGGCCTTCTGAGGGCAGAAACAGGACAAAATCCCGGGATTGCTTCTTCGATGATAAATGGAGGTAAGAAAGCGTAACTATTCTTCGGCCAACTATCAGGTATTGTTTCCATCTCTATAACCCTGCATAAATTTGCATGGTGAAAATCAGTTCAACGATTACATTTTCTTCCCTGAAGAACGTCTGGAAATTACACATAGAGAGAGCTTGAAATAGCTTTCATGTCGCAAAACAACAAGGCCTATAATAGGAAAACCCATTAAGCAGATAGAATTAACACTTATTACAAGAATCTAACCGGGGTTGAGCAAAATATCTCCTACATTTATCTCTTGAAAAGTTCAAAAGACAATATATCTTTCTTAAAAATATTGAAATAGTGTTAAAACAGCTTTTTGTTTTTGTCATCAGCTTTGTAAGCACTTCCCTGTGTATAAATGCTCAAAACAGGACTTCAGCCGATACCATTCCTTTTATGAATCTGGACCAGTGTATTGTTTACGCATTGGAACATCAGCCGGGGGTAATGCAAACAGGAATTAATATTGAGATCGCAAAAAAGAACAATGCAATTAATCTTTCTGCCTGGCTTCCGCAGGTGAACCTGAGTGGTACATATACTCATTATGATCAGCTACCTACCACTTTTTCCATAAACCCAAGCAACCCGGATGGGCCGTTGATTAAAGGGCATCCCGGGGTTAATAATACCTTTATTCCGGAAATTTCGGCAACACAAACAATTTTCAGCCCCGATGTATTGTATGCTGCTCAAAGTGCACATTTGTTTGTTCAGCAGGCTCAGGAAGCCAGTGACAGTACAAAAATAAATGTGATTGCAACAGTCAGTTCATCGTTCTATAATCTGTTGCTGACATTAGAACAGATGAATGTTTTGAAAGAAGATACAGCCCGTCTTGCAAAAAATCTGCGCGATACCTACCACCAATATGTAGGAGGAATAGTAGATAAAACGGACTACAAAGAGGCGACCATCTCTCTAAACAACTCCAAAGCACAATTAAAACAAGTGGTGGAGAATGTACGCCCCCAATATGCTGCCCTCAAGCAGGTAATAGGTTTCCCCCCTGATAAGCAATTTAGTGTTACTGTTGATACCGTGCAAATGATGAAGCAGATCATTGCAGACACCGTTGTTGCGCTTCAATATGAAAAACGGATTGAGTTTCAGCAAATGCAAACGGAAAAAAAATTACAACTGGCATCATTAAAGTATTTCAGGACTCAGTACCTCCCAACACTTTCAGCATTTTATAATTATTACTATGAATATGAAAGTGATGCTGTGTCAACGCTCTTCCCTCAGGCCTATCCATATTCATATATAGGAGCATCTATAAATATTCCCTTGTTTACCGGGATGAGGAGGCAGGAAAGCATTCAAAAGGTAAAACTTCAGGGGCAACTGCTTGATTATGCCGAAACAGGACTTAAATCCCGGATATATTCGGAATATACTACTGCCCTGGCCAACTATAAAACCAATTTATATGATTTAACATTGATGCGGAGTAATGAAGATATGGCAAAGGATGTTTATGGGGTTGTTTCGCTCCAGTACAAGCAAGGCATAGTTCCTTACCTGAATGTAATTACAGCTGAATCTAATTTGATTTCATCGGAGATGAGTTATCTGAATGCCCTCTTCCAGGTTTTGCTTAGTAAAGTGGAGCTGGAAAAGGCAATGGGTACCACCACATATAAACATTAACAAACCAAATGCTCGCTTCCATGATAAGAGCCAGTTTAGTCCTTTTATGTATCCCGGTTTTATTTGGCTCTTGCAGCCAGAAACCGGCACCCCCTTTATCTGCTATAGCGGTTAACCTGTATGCTATGAAGGCACAAAAGGTTTTTTATTACGACAAATATCCGGCTACAACAGTGGCTATTAATCAGGTGGATTTAAGACCTCAGGTTCAGGGATATATTACGGGTATTAGCTTCACAGAAGGCGGGCATGTGCATAAAGGGCAGGCGCTGTACGAAATAGATCGCCAGTTGTATCAGGAAGCGGTTGATCAGGCAAAAGCCAATCTGGAAGTGGCAAAAGGCAATCTCGCCCAGGCCCAGCAGGATGCTGACAGGTATAATTATCTGAATGCGAATGATGCTGTGGCAAAGCAGGTATTTGACCACGCTGCAATTGCTCTTCAGAATGCTAAAAACATGGTTACAGCTGCTGACCAGGCTCTGAAGATGGCCAATACAAATTTGAATTACTCGGTTATCACGGCTCCTTTCGACGGAACAATAGGATTCAGTCAGGTTAAGATGGGTAATATGGTGACAGTTGGTCAGACGGTACTTAATACCGTTTCAACGGATGATCCAATGGGTGTGGATTTTCTGATATCTGAAAAACAATTGGCCCATTTTGAAGAATTGAAAAACGGGAAGCAGAAAAATATTGATTCACTATTTTCCATAACACTTCCGAACGACTCCGTTTATCCGTTTTCTGGTAAAATTTCAATCATAGACAGAGCGGTAGATCCACAAACCGGAACAATCCGGATTCGGGTTGAATTTTCCAATCCCGGATATTTCTTAAGAGCCGGAACAAGTTGTGTGATGCGGGTGCATAATCAGGAGTTGAGCCCGAAACTGGTTGCGCCAAGCAAAGCAGTGGTGGAGTTAATGGGAGAATATTTTCTGTATGTAGCTAAGGATACTGTGGCCCGGAATGCCGATGATTCAACTAAAACACATCCTGTGGTAATGGCTATTCAGAAGAAAGTGCAATTGGGGCAAACCATTGCTCCTAATGTCATTATTAAGAAAGGTGTAAATGTCGGAGACCGGATTGTGGTAGATGGTGTTCAGTCCCTGCATACGGGATCCATTATTGATATTTCCAAAGCTCCGGAAACGGCTAAAGAAAAGAAAAAAGGAGCGGAACCGGAAGGGGCGGCAGATAAGCCAATGAAACCGGAAGAAGCCAAAACAAAAGTAAATTGACATTTTTTCATTCACTGCAGCATAACGTATGATTGCCAATACATTCATAAAGAGACCTGTTACTGCAATCGTTGTATCGCTTGTATTAGCATTCATCGGGGCTGTTTGTATTATTAACCTCCCGGTTAATCAATATCCTGACATTACCCCTCCAGTGGTGCAGGTTACGGGTCAATACACAGGTGCTGATGCCACTACTGTTGAGCAAACAGTGGCAACCCCTATTGAAGAACAGGTGAATGGTACGCATGGAATGGAGTTTATGCAGAGCAACAGCACCAATAACGGGCTGATGACCATCAATACCACTTTTAAGGTTGGAACTAATATTGATATTGCAACACTGGATGTACAGAACAGGGTAAGTATTGCAACCCCTTTATTACCGGCTGCGGTAAGCCGGTTGGGACTTACTGTCCGGGCACTTAATCCCAGTGCATTGATGCTGGTAGCACTCTATTCTCCAAAGGGCACACACAGTATTACTTTTCTGGATAACTACACCAACATCTTTATTATGGATGCCCTTCTGCGGGTGCCAGGGGTAGGAGCTATCACGTCAGGGGCCGACAATTTCAGTATGCGGGTGTGGATCAATCCCGATAAGATGGCAGCCTATTCGTTAACATCTACCGATATAGTCAATGCGCTGAATGAACAAAATTTGCAGGTTGCAGCAGGTTCTGCAGGGGTGCCACCCCAGCAAAAAACGCAGACGTATGAACTGAGTGTATTAGTAAATGGACGCCTTAGCAAGGTTTCTGATTTTGAAAAAATAATTGTAAAAACAATCCCCTCTACCGGTGAGCTTGTTTATCTGAAGGATGTGGCAAGGGTGGAGCTGGGAAAATTCACCTACTCCAGTAATTCGTATGTGGATGATAAGCGGGCCTCCATCCTGACTCTTTATCAGACCCCTGGAAGTAATGCCTTGCAAACAGCAAGTGGTATTACAAAGGAGCTTGAGGAACTTAAGAAGTCATTTCCCGGCGATGTCGATTATAAGATTCCATTTGAAACAGTTACTGTCGTAAAGGTTTCCATGCAGGAAGTCGTGGATACGTTGTTGATTGCATTGGTGCTTGTGGCATTAGTCGTGTTTTTGTTTTTGCAAAACTGGCGCGCCTCTCTTATTCCTATTCTTGCAATACCTGTCTCCATTCTGGGCACATTTGCATTTTTTATTCCGCTTGGCTTTACGATCAATACACTCACCATGTTTGGGTTTGTGCTTGCCATTGGAATCGTAGTGGATGATGCCATTATTGTGGTGGAAGCCGTTCAGCATTATCTGGATGTGGAAAAACTTCCGGTGAAGGAAGCAACGTACCGTGCCATGAAAGACATTTCAGCTCCGGTTATTGCTATAGCCCTGATTCTCGCATCCGTATTTGTACCGGTAGGCTTTATACCGGGTATCGTGGGACGTTTGTATCAGCAGTTCGCCATCACCATAGCCGTGTCTATTGTCATATCTGCATTCATTGCCCTGTCACTTACTCCTGCCTTATGTACCTTGCTTCTCAAGCCTCATCATATTGATGAAAAATCAAAAGGGTTGAATAAGTATTTTTTTAAGTTCAACAATTGGTTCAATACAATCACACGGCATTATTCCAATGGAGTAAAAAATGGAATCAAGGGGTCGAGGTATGTTATCGTGCTGTTATTGTGTATTGGTGTGGCTACCTATTATATGTTTCAGAAAAAACCTTCCGGTTTTATTCCAAGCGAAGACAATGGATTGATTTATGTCACGTATGAATTGCCCGAAGCATCTGCTACCACCCAATCGATAGATGTGATGAGCAAGCTGATGAATGTTGTTTCCACCACTCCGGGGGTTGAGCACTATGCAGCATTAGCTGGATTTAATGTCATAAACGGCGCTACCAAGTCAAATAGCGGAACTATCTATTGCCAATTAAAGCCCTGGGACGAGAGAAGCAAGCTGAGTGAGCAAATTCCCGGCCTTATCGATTTAATGAGAGATCGGATTGCCAAGGCAAATATTAAGAATGCAAATATTGTCGTTATCCCTCCGGCGCCAATTCCAGGTATAGGTCAGACAGCAGGTTTCAGCTTCCAGATTGAACAACGAAACACAAATGATGATGTTCATGCATTTGAAAAAGTGGTAAACGATTTTGTTACAGAGGCCAATAAGAATCCTGCAATATCGCATGCATTTTCATACTATTCTGCACACACACCCAGCTACAATCTTACTGTGGATAGGGAGAAGTGTAAAAAAATGGGGGTTGCTATTTCCGATGTATTTACGGCTATACAGACTTATATGGGTAGTATTTATGTAAACGATTTCACCCTCTACAACCGAACATTCCACGTAGTGGTTCAGGCGGATACATCCTTCCGGAAAATGATCACCAATATGGATAAGTATTATGTGCGTAATGTGGAAGGTAATATGCTTCCGATGAGTTCCCTGATCAGCTATAAACCTACGGAAACAGCACCGCTCTTATCACACTTCAATATTTTCAGATCGGCCGAGGTGGATGGATCTTCACCCGATGGTTATAGCAGCGGACAATCCATTGATGCGCTCAAAGAAGTTGCTGCCAAAGTGTTACCTCAGGGATATGGATATGACTTTTCCGGATTGAGTTATGAAGAGATTCAGGCAGGCTCTATGACCATCTACATTTTTATGTTTTCACTTTTGTTTGTGTTCCTTTTTCTGGCGGCACTTTATGAGAGCTGGTCGGTGCCATTTTCAGTATTACTTGCTGTGCCTATCGGAGCATTCGGGGCCATTCTAACCCTTATTTTTATGCCAAGCCTGACAGATAATGTGTATGCTCAGATTGGTCTTATTACATTAATCGGTCTTGCGGCTAAGAATGCGATCCTGATTGTAGAGTATGCAAAAGTACGGGTAGATAATGGAGAAGATCTGGTGCAGTCTACCTTGGATGCAGTAAGGTTAAGGCTTCGACCCATTGTTATGACTTCCCTTGCATTTATCCTGGGTGTTATGCCTCTGGTGCTGGCCACCGGGGCAGGTGCTGTGGCACGGCGTACTATCGGTGTAACGGTATTGGGAGGAATGATAGCCGCATCTTCCCTGGCCATTTTTATTGTGCCGGTTTTATTTGTTGTCATTGTCAGGATTGCATATGGTAAAAAACAGCTGGAATATCTTGCACTGCATAAAGAAGAAATTACCGGAGATTTGGATGAGCAGGAAGAAAAAGAATAAATACCACCTTTAGCAGTTCCAGTACATCAGGATCATAAAAAGAGAATTAACGAAGTGATATTTTTTAGCACATGATTGCCGATACCTTTATCAGAAGGCCCGTTACAGCCATCGTGATATCACTTGTTATCGTGATTCTGGGTGCAATCTCTGTTTTTACCCTTCCCATAAATCAATATCCGAATATTACCCCTCCGGCTGTTTCTGTGTCTGCTAATTATACCGGAGCAGATGCCATTACAGTGGAGCAGACTGTAGCCACTCCCATTGAAGAAGCAATCAACGGAACGCACGGTATGGAGTACATTCAAAGTAACAGTACCAGTACTGGTTCAGTTTCCGTTAATACTACTTTCAAGGTTGGAACCAATACAGATATCGCCACGCTGGATGTGCAAAACAGGGTTGGGATAGCCACTCCATTACTGCCTTCTTCGGTAAGCCGACTTGGAATTACCGTCAGGGCCAAAAACATCAGCGCTCTGATGATGATTGCCTTGTATTCTCCCAAGGCTACCCATAATGTTACATTCCTGGATAATTATGCCAATATCTATCTGATGGATGCTCTGCTTCGTGTTCCGGGTGTGGGGGATATCAATACGCGGGCCGATAATTTCAGTATGCGGATCTGGCTCGATCCCAATAAACTGGCTTCTTATTCACTTACCCCACAGGATGTGATTGCAGCCTTAGATGAGCAAAATATTCAGGTTGCTGCAGGAGCCGTAGGTGCACCCCCACAGCCATCTTCACAAGTTCAGGAATTAAGCATTCTGGTAAACGGACGACTGAACACGGTTTCAGAATTCGAGAAAGTGATTGTAAAAAGTGTACCTGTTACAGGAGAGTTAGTTTATCTTAAAGATATAGGCCGGGTGGAGCTGGGTAAATTTACTTATGCCAGTAATTCTTATGTGGATGGGAAAAGAGCCTCTTATCTGATGGTTTATCAGGCTCCAAATAGTAATGCACTTGATGTGGCAAATGGGGTATATGCCGAACTGGAGAAACTCAAGAAATCATTCCCCGAGGATGTAGATTACAAAGTACCATTTGAAGCGGTTACTATTGTTAAGGTCTCTATGCAGGAGGTGGTTCAGACACTGATTATAGCCCTTTGTCTGGTAGCATTTGTGGTGTTTCTGTTTCTGCAGAACTGGCGTACCACTATTATCCCGCTGCTGGCAATTCCGGTTTCAATCCTGGGCACTTTTATTGTTTTTGTCCCGCTTGGATTTACCATTAATACCCTCACGATGTTCGGTTTTGTGCTTGCTATAGGAATTGTGGTGGATGATGCCATTATTGTAGTGGAGGCGGTACAGCATTACATAGATGTGCAGAAAATGTCGGCTAGAGATGCCACCATACATGCGATGAAAGATATCACAGCACCTGTAATTGCAGTCGCATTGATATTGGCTTCTGTATTTGTACCGGTGGCTTTTATACCCGGAATTGTAGGACGGTTATATCAGCAGTTTGCCATAACCATAGCCGTATCAATTATTATCTCGGCATTTATTGCCTTGTCGCTTACTCCGGCTCTGTGTATGTTGCTTTTAAAGCCTCATGTGATCAATGAAAAATCAACGGGCCTGAATAAATTCTTTTATCACTTTAATATTGCCTTTAACAAGTTTACAAAGGCTTACTCACATGGCGTCAGCAGGGGAATCAGATCCTCTAAATACGTGATTATACTGCTGATCTGTATCGGGGTTGGCACTTTTTTCCTTTTCAGATACAAGCCTACGGGATTTATTCCAAATGAAGATCTGGGGCGTGTGCAAATAACATATGAGCTGCCGGAAGCTTCGTCAACTATACAATCGGTGGAATTGATTAACAAACTCATGAAAGTGGTAGGGGAAACTCCCGGTGTTGGACATTATGCAGCTATATCGGGACTGAACATCAGCAATGGGGCTGCAAAATCCAACAGTGGTACAATTTTTTGTCAACTAAAACCCTGGAGTGAACGTGAAGATCCCAAACAGCAGGTTCCGGGTATTATTGATGTAATGCTAAAGCGAATTGCAAAAGCCGATCTCAAGAATGCCAAAGTAGTTGTTATGCAACCCGCCCCTATACCAGGTATAGGGCAGTCGGCAGGTTTCACGTTTCAGATAGAACAACGGAATACCAATGATGATGTGCATGCGTTTGAAAAGGTGGTAAAGAAATTTGTGGCTGAAGCAAACAAAAATCCTGCAATTTCAAGGGCTGTCTCCTACTATTCGGCTCATACACCAAGTTATAATCTTACCGTTGACAGGGAAAAGTGTAAAAAAATGGGAGTCAGTATTGCCGATGTGTTTACGACTATTCAATCGTATATGGGTAGCTCGTTTGTAAATGATATCACGCTTTACAATCGCACTTACCATGTAGTAGTACAGGCTGATACCGTGTTCAGAAGGCTTGTTACTGATATGGATAAGTATTATGTCCGCAATGCATCCGGTCAAATGTTGCCATTGGCTTCACTTATTACCTACCAACCTGTAGAGGCGGCCCCGATACTGCCTCACTTTAATATTTTCCGTTCTGCGGAAGTAGATGGTGGGTCACCGCAAGGATACAGTAGCGGACAATCTATCGAAGCATTGAAAGATGTTGCCGCTAAAGTACTTCCAAGAGGTTATGGATATGAGTTTTCCGGATTGAGTTATGAAGAAATTGT
>Ga0206962_1135_pt1 | contig 16164 bp, 8 predicted proteins | sample Alteio_BWOrgHeat_27_FD_153241 | JGI IMG/M metagenome (GOLD analysis project Ga0206962, IMG submission 153241) | Enriched cells from forest soil in Barre Woods Harvard Forest LTER site, Petersham, Massachusetts, United States -... | ecosystem: Environmental > Terrestrial > Soil > Temperate forest > O...
TCAGGGAAACACCGGTGCTACAGGTCCTCAGGGAAACACCGGTGCTACAGGTCCTCAGGGAAACACCGGTGCTACAGGTCCTCAGGGAAACACCGGTGCTACAGGCCCTAAGGGAGACACTGGTGCTACAGGTCCTCAGGGAAACACCGGTGCTACCGGTTCTCAGGGTAACACTGGTGCTACAGGTCCTCAGGGAAACACCGGTGCTACCGGTTCTCAGGGTAACACCGGTGCTACCGGTCCTAATGGAGACACTGGTCCTCAGGGAGACACAGGATCTCAGGGAGACACTGGTGCTACAGGACCTAAAGGAGATACTGGAGATACTGGAGATACTGGTGCTACTGGTACTACTGGTGCTACTGGCCCTACAGGATCAAATGGAGCCAGTTGTTGCAATTGTTATGACTTTTCTAATGTTGTCCCAGCAGTGTCGACAGTTGTCCATACTGGAAATCAATTTGACATTACTATTGATGGTGATGGGTATTTTATTATTCAAATGCCCGATGGAACTGTATCATATACAAGATATGGTTCATTTCAACTTAACTCACAGAGACAAATTGTTACAACTTATGGTGGAAATTTAGTACTACAACCGGCTATCACTGTACCAGACGGTTCAACTGATTTTACTGTTAATCCTGATGGTACAGTAACTGTTATAAACGGATCACCACCTGTGCAAACTATTGGCCAAATTCAATTAGCCAGATTTGTAAACCCATTAGGTCTTAAATATATTGGAGATCACCTTTATGTTATTACGGATAACTCAGGAGAGCCTATCGATGGGCAACCGGGTCAAGATGGCTTTGGTACATTACAACAAGGTTATTTAGAAGAATCCAATGTCAATGATTCAAGTAGAATTTATACTCAAGTTTCTAATACAGTTGTAACTGATCCAGGTAGCCCGGATATCTTTGTTGGCAATGAGTTGAGCCCTTCTAACAACGATGGTAACTTGGGTTTAGGACATAATGAATATGAAAATGTTTTGACTTGCAACATTGGTCCAACAACAAATTACATTGGAGCTGGATTCGGCGGCTCTAACGGTGGTTTGGGTCAACCTACATACAATTATGGCCAAATCTTAGTCAGAATCTTAGCGGATAAAGTAGCTTGCTCTTGTATAAGCTATATTAAAATAACAACATTTTTGGCTTTATCGGGTTATGATGGGTCTTATCCTTTGACTGGAGCTTTAATAATCAGAATGTGGAATGTTACAATGGGTCAATGGGAAGACCAATATGTCAATGATATATTCCCAATCCAAAATTTGAATATTGATGACCCAATAACATTCCAACAAGTTACTCTTAGCTTATGTGTTAATGGCTGTGATTATGTTGATGCAAATGGATACATTAACTTTTATATTTATACACCTTACTCTGGATCAGTTGATTCACAACAGAATCCAGCACAAATTGATATGGACTGTTTTAAAATGTGTACTTATTGCGAATGTCCTCTTCCTGGTGATACTGGTGCGACAGGCCCAAAGGGAGATACAGGTTTACAAGGTGATACTGGTGCGACAGGCCCAAAGGGAGATACAGGTTTACAAGGTGACACTGGCTCAACTGGCTTAGTTGGTCCGACAGGAGCAAATGGTGCCAGTTGTTGTAATTGTTATGACTTTTCTAACACAGAACCTTCTTCGACAATAGTTGTCCAAACTGGAAATCCATTCGATATCAATATTAATGGAAATGGTTATTTTATTGTTAAATTGTCGGATGGAAGTCTTGCATATACCAGATATGGATCATTCCAACTTGACCAAAATGGACAAATAGTTACAACTTTTGGTGGCCATCTAGTACTCCAGAATCCAATCACTGTTCCTCCCGCTTCAACTGATTTTACTGTTGAGCCAGATGGTACAGTAACAGCGATCCTTGGCGGAATGCCTCCTCCACAAACTCTTGGACAAATCCCATTAGCCATATTTGCAAATCCTCAAGGATTACAATACATTGGAGATCATCTTTATTTAATTACAGCTAATTCGGGAGCTCCTATCGATGGACAGCCGGGTCAAGGTGGCTTTGGAACATTACAGCAAGGTTATTTACAAGAATCCACTGTCAATGATTCAAGTAGAATTTATACTCAGACAGCTAATTCAGTTGTAACTGATCCTGGCAATCCGGATGCCTTTATTCAAAATGAATTAGGCCCTTCTAACAACGATGGCAACTTAGGTTTTGGTCATAATATATATGGAAATGTTTTAACTTGCGGTCCAGGACCTACAACTAACTTTATTGGAGCTGGATTCGGTGGATCGACTAGTGGTTTAGGTCAACCTACATACAATTATGGCCAAATCCTAATTAAAATGTTGGCCGATAATGTATCTTGCCCCTGCATTAGTTATATCAAAGTGACAACATATTTGGCTTTATCGGGTTATGATGGTTCTTATCCATTAATTGGTACTCTGATAATCAGAATATGGAATGTTACTACAGGTCAGTGGGAAGATCAATATGTCAATAATACTTTGCCAATCCAGAATTTGAATATTGATGATCCAATGACATTCCAACAAGTTACTTTTGGCCTCTGTGTTAATGGATGTGATTATGTTGATGCAAATGGACACATTAACTTTTATATTTATACACCCTATTCTGGAACTGTGGATTCACAACAGAACCCAGCTCAAATTGATATGGACTGTTTTAAAATGTGTACCTATTGTGAATGTCCTCTTCCTGGTGTTACTGGCGCAACAGGACCTCCTGGTCTAAATGGTGGTGGATCATCATTCAATTCATTAGTATTTAATGCATTCGATATGAATAGATCATTCAATGATGGATCTGCTGGTGCTATCAAAACTACACAATTGCTTTCAAATGTAGCTGGGCCAGTTGGCTCTGTATCTGGACCCACAATAGTACCAACTTGGTCATCCGCATATTTGGCCACAAATCAACAACTAGTTGTCTATATGGGTTTTACAGCATATGTTACCTCAGCTCCTCTCCTAGCTCAATTTGACCTGGTTGCCGATGGAATAGTTACAATGGGCTCATCTACCAGCTTCTATTTTTCACAGGCAAATGTTCATACTTACATTGGGGCTCTCTTCCATGTTGATAATAATAGAACAGTAACAAATTTTTCAATTCAGATACCAAGTGGTGTGACAGTTGATGAACATGACTTTGCCAATTTAACTATTCAAGAATTAGGGCCAAAGAATATTCCTGTTGGTGTTTATATTAAAGGATGGGCCATTCCATCAGCCAATACGGTAGGAGGAATAGACACTGGTAACTGTTCTGTTGGTTTTAACTTTCCACATGACATAGATATAACTGTTATACCTAAAATGTTTGTTCATTATCTAATCATGGGTGATCCGGCAACAGGTTCGGAAACTGGTGACATAGTATTTGCTTTCGGAATAGCTACAGATGCTCCTGGAGGTAACGTAGGTACTCAATTGGTACAAACACAAGTTGCAAATGTTACAGATGCTCCTGGTGCCTACAAACATTATTTTGTTGAATTTGATTGGAGCATGTCGTATACCTTTGCTCCTGATAATTTTGGTATTATGAATGTGACAAGAGGTAGTATTACTTTGCCAAATCAAGATACATATTCAAAAGACATCTTTGTTACCAGTATTGAATTTCGGTATAGGAGTTTGTAATTTTTAGAAAATTGATTTAATTTTAATATGTAAAGTATATTTATACTTTACATAATTAGAAATTGATAAAACTAAATGCATTTTATTAAGGCTCCTTGTCCTAAATAAAATATATATATACAGAAGGGCATAATCTTGGTCCAGACAAAATTAGAGAGAATTATGATTTTGAAATTGACTCAAAATTATTTGTTCGGATGGAGACAAGATTGGCCCAGGATATGATATTTTGAAACAGCATGTATCTAAATTTATAAATGATTTTCCAACTCATAAGATTATAACTATTCGGGGAGATCATACTGTGTCCAATAGTACCATTCCTGTATTAGTAAATGAATTTAAGGATGAGTTAGTTGTTCTATGGATTGTCCCAAGATCCTAATATTTCTTCAACTGATAAAATTATATATTATGGTATTAATGATACCTTCGATCAAATGGAATTCATCCATAATAATCAAATTCCTTTTTTCACTAATAAGAAAATAAATCTATTGGCAAATAATGATATTTTTATTGGTGCAATTAAACAGATAATAGGTAAAAGAAAGGTTCATTATTAGAAAAAATAAAAGAGGATGATATTACTACAATTGATATTGAAGGGGATGATAGTGAAGAGAATACTTATTATACAGCTTACACAATATGTGATGCGGCCTTATTTCCGCAAGAGAAAGCATTGATAATGTTTAAACTATTGAATACATTATGAATAAACCTGTCTAGGTGAATCCTTTGGATAAACCTGTCTAGGTGAATTCTTTGAATAAACAAATCATTTTCTTCCTTTTTTCTTTATTTTAGGTGACCATTTCTTTTTTGTTGGAGAAATATCCCTCTTCTTATCTTTATTTATATCTTCTTTATCCAAGTCTTTCTTTTTAACTATAGGGTAAATGTCATCACGAAACCGCATTGATATATGTTTTACTTCTGAATAAAGAAGAGTTGTAAATTTAACTTTAATAACATTACCACTAATATCTGAATAATAAACATTACCTAATCTGTATGTAGTTTTCTTATTTAATCTATTTAAATATTCAATACATTTGAAGCAAGGAGCTGAGTTCTTTAATGATCCATCTTTAGCTACTCTTACTATTACTAAATCAACAGGCATCACTCTTTTTCCATATCGGGGGGCCAATCGTTTGATAGCATTCATTTCTGCATGTTGGCCAAAACAACAGCCCGGTCTGGCCTCTCTTGTCGAATTCTCGCCCCAAGCCAGCTTTTTCACGCCAATTGCTTGTACCAGTAATAAAAGTGGCAAAATGTCTTGCTGGGAAGGGGTCGATGGTGCAAGCCTTATCCAGCGTTAGTCTTTTGTCAATCATGGATTCAATAATTTCATTTAAGTATGGATCATTAATAATTGTGTCGTTCTTCTTAACGACATATGGTCTTCTAGTACTAGTCATTTGATTGTCGCCAAGGTTTGGCGAAGTGTAGTTATCGGTAGGCAAGTGCTCCTTAAAGTACAGCATTTTTCTTTTGTTAGAATGTGATATTATTACAGTATATAATAAAATCAACATTGAATTCATAAATCAATTTTTTAGAAATCTACCTGATCATCCGCCAATAGGTTGTCAACTTTAATTTCAGTAAAACTTGAATCAGTTGAAGGCATTAGATCAACAAATATAACATGATCTATTTCTACTTTCTCTTTATTGTCTTTATTCTCATCTTCTTCTTTATTCTTCTCTTCTTTTCCCTCCTCTTTTAATTTACTGATCTGTATAAAAGTGCCAAACTGGCTCAAATTATCTCTGGCCTCAGTATAGAACAATGGAGTAAACTCTTTACCGGCCTCTAGGACATCTAAAACTAGGTAGTGAAACTCTTCTAACTGGCCTAAATAGATTTTACTTATATCATGATTATGGTTTACTGACTCATATGCATTAATTACCGTTTCATATCCCGTACTACTATTGATAATGACAATTTCTGATTTATATAGATAAGAAACAACCAATAAGATTAGTTGTGTTGGGAGTCGTTGCCAAGAGCTCATATTATTCATATCTTGACACATAATCTGATAAGTATATTTATAATACTTTTTATACTTTTCTCCTGTTTCTTCATCCTTCTCTTTGCTATACACATATTCAATCTCATTAGTAAAACTGAATAGTTCACCTAAAGATGCTTCCTGACCTGGTAAGAAATTCTTATAATTCTGGAATAAGTAAAAGACCATTGATAGAACAGATCTCAACTCTTGTACAGAAGTACCTATCCCATAATAGTTTAATGATTCAAATAGACAATTGCCGTCTAAAGCGGTCAACTTTGGTACATAATAATTTAACTCTTTCTTTATCAGTTGACAATAAAGATCCTTCATCATTTTATTCATCTGTTTTTCGGCCTTACATCGACCTATTAAATATTTCTCCTTAGGTTCTAAAGGTCTTCCCACATAGTCTTCCCATACCTTATAATTTAATTTTGTAGGATAATGGGCCATATTAATTCAATTTATTATAAATTAAATTACTATATATTTAAGTATGATAATCAATTTTTCTTACTTTCTTGGTTTATATTAATTTTTACAATGGTTTTCTCTCAGATACTTCACTATTTCAAAAATTACTTTACAATCAATTTCATTGTAATCAGTAATAGAAATCATCATTCTTCTATACTTTTCATCTTCTTCTTTTGTCTTATTCGGTCTATCCATATATCTATAATATTCTATGGCCTCAAACATAGCTGTCAACCCAGAATCTGGAGCTCCACCGGCGATATTCCAGCTTGACTGGATGAATCCGTGTTTATTCATGGATTTGGCAACTTCTTTCAAATTGAATTTTGTTGCCCCTTTTATGACAATAGGCTCTGATGTAAAAACTTTACACATGTCTATCCATGTACAACCATTGGTCCATTTACTGAACTCATTGTTGTATCTCTTATTAAGGATAGTCATAGTGGACTTTTCTGCGGGGGACCAGTGGAAGAACCTAGGTTTAGCCCTTGCATTCTTGATTTTATTACTAATGAATTGTATCAGTTCTCTAAAAATTCTTCTTTCTTCATCCCGATTTATAGATTCAGCAATAAAAGTCTTGTAGACCCATTGGCCTTTCTCCTCATAACCTAAACCGATCATAAATGTGGTTTGGCTATCCATTTCACAATTTTCCAGATTGATGGTTCTGTCATAAAGACAACCGGTAACACCTTCAAAGTCTATGTAGAAGTCTGTTGAATGTGGCGTTTGCCAATCCTCTAAATTGTTAGTTATGATATCAGGCTTGATATTACCTATATCATCCCTATTAATTTGGATAATTTTGTCGATAACTGGTCCTAATTTCTTGCCTTTCATGCCTATGTTGAGAGAGTTACATTTTGGATCTGACCAGCTAGTTATACCCTTACTATGAGCAATCTTTCGGTGCTTGATGCCTATATTCCAGATCTCTGTCAGTTCATTAATCTGCTTACTTAAATCTGATTTGACTGAGTGGTACGGTGAATCAAATTTGTTACACATGTTAGGAAAGAGTTCTGGAACTGAAGGGGTGATGCAAGACCATGAAGATCCATTAAATCGAACATTGCGAACCCAGTTGATTGCGTCTCTAGTATCCTCAATGTATTTACTATCAAAACCTTCATAATCAATATGACCTAATAGTTTATAACAGTTGTAACCGTGGTTCTGGTTATTATTAAGATTCCAAGATTTAGCCATAATGTATGCCGTGCTCGGTGTGAAACCTTGCAGAAGCCCTAAGGCCGCATTATAGATAGCAAGCTGACCCTTGTATGCCGGGAACCTTTGTGAATTCCTTAGTGTCTTGCCATTACTACAGAGATACATGGTTGTCCATTTTATATCAATGACTCGATAGTGCCAATTTCCGCGTAATAGGGGAGCTTTAAAGGTCTTCTCCTCATCAGTCAAAATTTCATCAGTAAAAATCTTGTCGAACCAATCACTTCTTATAAGGAGATCAGCAACACCAAAACTTTTATTTTGAAAGTTGTAAAGGGCCGCTTGCTCTATCAGAGGGACGCCTTCCAATATATACTTCTTAGTTATTTCATTTAGATCAGGCGATGGTAGTCCATTCACTACCTTTTTAATATCGTTAGGAAATCTCTTTCTCAGATCCGCAATAACTAAATCTTCAAAATTGTGTCCCATCTCGAATAAAACATTCAGTTTACTCTTCTCTTGGTCAAATGTTTTCTTCTTTGAATTTCTTGCTTCAACAAATGCATTAATGTTAGGCTTTTCTTGATTTGGTGGAATACCATTATCATTGAATCCTCTTTCCAAATAGTATAGATCTAACCAATCAAGTAAAGGATCTCTCAACAAATAATTCTTAACACTTGTTGCGGATACCCATTCTTTTTTGTCAAACAAATTAGGATCTGAATTGGAGAAGCCGGTTGCTGGAGTATATACATTGAAATCAGACCATGATAGGACCGAAATCTCTGATGATTTTCTCTTCCTACTTGGGGTTTTATCAGCTTCGGACTCCACAGCTTCTGATTCTTCAGCTAACTCATTTCTTTCTTCCATTTCTTCCTCTTTTTTCTTTTGTGGTGTCTTTGGTATCATCTTCTCTTTCTTCTTTTCTCTTTTCTCTTTTCTTTCTTTTTCTTTCTTTTCTTTCTGTTCTTGCTCTTTACTTTTCTTATTGCGATTCCTCAAATTGTATTGTTGAGGTTGAACTATTTTAGCTACTTGTGGTAACCTTTCTGGTAATCTTTCTGATAACCCTTCGGATAACTCTTCTTGTAATCTTTCAGGTATCTTTTCAGGTAACCCTTCAGGTAATTCAATAATTAACTCCTGGACTAAATATATCCTCTTCCTTGGTGGTAATGATGATTCATTATGATTCTTCACAAATTGTCTTTGTGGTCTATTCTTTCTCTTAACCACTATCTTTTTATTGTTATTCGGAACTATATTATTTTCTACTCTTATTCTTTTATTTGCCTTCTTATAAATCTTTATTACTTTTACTATTTTCCCTATATTCTTAAGCGGGGATCTTTTTATAGGCCTTTTATGAAGGCTATATCCTGATTTCCTATGAGTATATTTTTGCCATGCCATACACTATATAATAATTAATTATTTAGTTCTTATGTCATTTTATAATTATTTAAGAATGTCAATTTTTATTACTTAATGATTTATGATTGCATTATAAAGAACCGGGGCCTGGCACACAAAATAATTTCACAATAAGGATTTCGTCATAATAATAATGATATTGAAACCACTTTTATTTACCTGATAAACAAAAGTGTTTAATAATATCGTTTAAATTATGATGAAATCCTTATTGTGAAACCATTTTGTGTGTCGGGGCCCGGTAACTATCATAAATTAAATTATACTGGTAATAATCAGAAGGGTGGAAAAGTATAACAGTCGACAATCTATATTAGTTCATTATCTGTTATACTTTGTTCATTCTTTTAATTGATATCAGTATAGTAGGTTTTATGAAAACAATATAAAGGACGGGGTCTGGCAAATAAAACGAATCCACAATACGCCATAAATATAACTGATATCATTAAACACTTTGTTTTAGCGTATAAAGTGTTTAACAATATACAAATATTAAATGAGATTCATAATCATATGAAAATATGGTTATGTTTATTAAAATAATAAGTTATTTTTCTTTAGATTTGACCTTAGCCTTTGGTTTAGCTTTGGCCTTTGGTTTAGCTTTGGCCTTTGGTTTAGCTTTGGCCTTTGGTTTAGCTTTGGCCTTTGGTTTAGCTTTAGGTTTAGCATTGCTTTTGGCCTTTGATTTATTTTTAAACTTTCCTTCTTTTATGTTTTTATTATTTTGTTCAAAAGAGTGTATACGGTGACATTTGCAACAAAGGAGACGGCATTTGTCTATTTCTTCTTGAATTTTTTTTAAACTATAACTTGTTATTTCTGAAACATTGGCTAATTTAGTGTTCTGATCGAGATGATCGAAATCGAAACATCTAACTGTATCAGGTGTAACTTCAAGTTCGCAGAGTTCGCATTTTCCTATTTCTAATTTTTTATCTTTGACCAGTTTAATACCCTTAAGGCTAGATTTACAGTTTGTTTCACCAATTTCCGCATATGTTTCTAAACGATGGCACCAAACGCATAACCAGCGACCTTTAAGAAATTCCTCTTTTATTTTATCGAAATCTAAACATCTTTTAATGTTAATTGTTTTTGATTCTCTAGTTAAATGTGCAAACTCAAATAATCTGATGTCAGTTTCATCACAGTTTGCACATTCACCTTGTTTGAGTTTCTCTGATTCTAATAATTTACGAAGCTCTATTGTTTTAACTCTAAAGAATTCATTAGTATGTTCCTCAGTACATTTTTTTGAACAATGTTTGGCATCATGTCTTTTAGATATGAATTCTTTTCCACATTGCTCACAATTCTGTTTAATGCCAATTAATGATATTCTCCGTTTTATTTCATCAGGCGTTAAATCTTTCCACAACCATGCACGATTATTACAAATACTATTGCAAAATCTTCTAGCGGAATCTAAAATGGAATCACAGAATTCACATCGAAAAAATTCATTATCAAATGATATTACGGCTTGCATTAATTCTTCCAAATAGTTTAACTGATTTGTAATTAGATGTTCTCTCATACAATTAAATTCTTCATCTGACATTTCGTTTTCAAAGACTTCATCATGATCATCATCCAGGATAAATGACCCATTGAGTAACTCTTTAAATCTTATATAATCTTGGTCATTTATGAATATATTTTCTAGTGAATCAGAATTCATTAAATGTAGAGGATTTTGTATAATTTATATAATGATCATTTCTTTAAGTGATATTTAATGATATTGTTTAAGTATGATTAAATCCTTATTGTGAAACTATTTTATGTATTAGGGATTAGTGAGTTAACGAACAAGTCGTTAGACCAAGGCCCGGTAATCATTATAAGTTAGATTATTCTGGTAATAAGTGTAAGGGTGGAAAAGTATACCAGAAGGCAATTTATACTTTGATTCACTAGTTGTTACGCTTTTTCTATCCTTACAAATGTTACCAGTATTATTTCATTTATAGTTTACCGGGGCCCTTATCACAAATCGAATTCGCAATACGGTATAAATCATAATCCAATCAATATTGTTAATCACTTTTGTTAAGTTTGTTAGCGAAAGTGTTTAACTATATCGGTTATATTATGATAGAATCCGTATTGTGAATTCGATTTGTGATAAGGGCCCCGGTAAACTATAAATGAAATAATACTGGTAACATTTGTAAGGATGCGTGAAGTATAATCAATGATTAAAGTTTTATGATTTCCAGCTTTTTGCTTTCAAGATAAGGTTTAACTCTTTGTTCCGTTGCAACCAATTTCTCATAAAGCTCCAACAATCCTTCAATATTGTGTTCTTGAATCTCTAATTCATTTCTAATTTGCACAATTAATTCCATGTCACAAACAAAATTCTTTTTACTGTATAAAACCTTTTTCTTATTCTTTTTCTCTTTTGTCTGGGTTTGTTCTTCTTGTTCAATTTCACTTAGCTTTTCTTTATATTTTTCAATCTGTTCCTCATAACTTGATATATTGCCAATAATAGTATTATATTCATCAATGCTATGAATCTTATCTTCATTTGACAATGCGTCGTATGCATGAACCTGTTTGATTAGATCATTAATATTAGTTTCAAAATCTGGTTCTTTCTCTTCTTCTTCCTCTCCTTCTCCTTCTCCTTCTCCTTCTCCATCATCTTCTATACTCTCACACGAATAACTATCACTGTTCATATTTCTTGATAATAGTTTGTGAATTATTTGGTACGATTGTTACTTCACCATCATAAAATTTGATTTTCAACTTTTTACCTTTCTTAAAATCATTAATACTATGTACTGGTTCATCCAAATGGTAGACAAAAGCAAAACCTTGTGAGATTTGTGGGTTAGATGACATAAGGGTCTTTGCCGAACCCATTGATGAATTTATTTCTGATAACTTATCTTTTATAGTTATAGCAATTCTCCCTTTAACCAATTCGATATCCTGTAACACCTTATCTATTATGTTGACCGGTGATTTTAAAAGGAGTTTGTAATTAAGTAATGTGTTATGGCAAACATCTATCTTCCGACTAATATCAGTTTTAATTGATTCAACCAAGTTTTCTATCTCTTCACTATCTAGTGTTGTATCCGTCTTAACAGATATTAGGGAAGCGGCAATTGAAGGGGTGGGAGCTCTGAGGTCAGCAACAAAATCTGAAATCATGAAGTCCACCTCATGACCAATCGCCGATATAGTACAAGTTTTAGCTGAATGTATTGCTTCAACAACTTCTTCAGAGGAGAAGCCGAATAGGTCTTCAAAGGAGCCACCACCCCGACAAACAATAATGACATCTAGTTTCATTTGATCTAATTCATAAATTGCTTCAGATACGGAGGTTGGGCAGTTAGATCCTTGAACCAAACAATTTTTGATATAGATTTTACCTTTGAATCCATTCTTTTTAATAACATATAAGAAATCTTGGAGAGCGGCACCATCTTGGGCCGTGATAATACCAACAGAACCTATATTACTTGGTAACTTCTTCTTTTTTGTATCATCAAAATATCCTAACAGTTCATACTTTGTTTTTAATTCATTATATTGAGTATAAAGGTCTCCTGTGCCAATTATATCGATACTGTGACAAGTGAGGTTATAACTTCCTGATTTTGCAAATAAAGTTATCTGGCCGGACACTCTGACTTTTTTACCATCTTTAATATCATCTGATTTTTTTGAATTGTATTTAGACTGGTAGTTCCAGAAAACAATATTGATTGATGCACCTTCATCCTTCAAAGTGAAAAAGGCATTGTTCTTGGATAATTTAAAATTGGATATTTCACCAATTACAGACAGTTGGATCCCATTAAAGGTATTCTGGATTAAGTCCTTGATAAGACCTGTGAGTTCTGAGACGGTGACTTCTTGAATCACTTCTGTCTTATCTTTACTCATTAATTCCTTTATAGAAACTATTATAATACTTTTATGTATTATAATATGTATAAATCAAATTTTATGGTTTAAATAGTTAGTTTGTTCATCAAATGACTTACTAATTGTGCATGTATATGTGCTTCATTTAAACAATTATATTTTTCTTGTAACTTATTAGCCAGATTATCAAAATAGGTATCTTCTTTTTCATCATTCTTCTTATTTTCCTTCAAAATCTTTTTCATATCATCACTCCTGATAATTTTCAGAAATAACTTGTAAGTGGTCGCGCCTTGTAAAAGATAATTTAAACAATCATAAATGATATCATCAAACTTATCAACTTTCTTATTCTTTAGCAAAGTTCTGGCTTCATCCTCCAATTCAACCATGATCTCTCCATTCTTATCAATTAGGAGTTGTAGCAAGTACATCTGATACGGATGTAAAGGCTTCATCTGGATGATATGATGATGTGTGAAGAGAGGATAGGTCAGAACTGTCATAAGTAGATCCAAAGGCAAATCTGTATCAAAATCGGCTCCGATAACAGAATTGACTTTTGTTATCTGTTTTTCTAATCCAGTTATAGGATTATAATACATATGCAAAATGTATGTACCATGATAATCATATACTGTGACTAATGATTTAGAAAATAAGGTTCTTACAGAAACACTATAAGGACAGTCGGTCATATCAGTATCTTTTCCTTCTCCTCCTTCTCCTTCTTCTCCTTCTCCTTCTAACAAACTGTGTTCTTTCTTTTGTCTCATTGCTTGACCTGACAAGACTAAGGCATTCATTGGATTCATCATTTTGTTTGCAACCTCTTCCCTAAACGGGTAATCCTCCCATAAAGACCCATATAATAGTTTGTCGGTATACTTTTGTGTTAAGAAATTATTCTCTATATCATGGATATTATTATTCATAATATCAGCGTTGCCAATGAATACTCTTTTGGATATAATAAAAGTATCATCTAAGTCTTTTTGAGAATATGTATCATAAATGTCATCAAATTTATTCATAAAATCCTTCTTTGTAGTAAATTTGTACCAGAATATAGGATGACAGCGGCCCACACTGATAAACAGGGTCTTATATTCAGGATCGGATAGTAAGTAAATGTACTCTAGGTAATCAGATGAGTTTGTAAGACAGTAGCCGATAATCTTAAAGTCTTTGTATTCAGTTATTGTTGCCTTATATTTATTTATCAATTCTTTATCAGTAGTTTGGATATAGGACAGAATATCATCCATTGATAACTTTTTATCTTTTGGCAAGTCATTAGACCATAATATTTTATCGAAGTTTTGTAACTTGTCACAAACTTTATCTAAATCTTTGAATGTATTTACCTTTCCTGAACTAACAGTTTTAACAGATTTACCTTTCTGGTTCACCTGGGTATGTTTAACAGCTTTAACACTTTTGGCTTTCATAATATTTATTATAATAATTTAATCTTTATATGTATTTTTATAATTATTTACGAATATCAATTTTTATTATTTGCTGAAAACAATATAAAGAACCAGGTCTATCAGTTTGGAGAAGAGAGGAGTAGCATTTATATTACTGTATGGTAGAGCGGGCGTTGGCCAACAAAATAGTAGCACAATCGTTATCCAGAATAAGGAATAACGATTGAAAAACAGTTTTGTTGGCCTTTCAGTCTATGACTGAAAGCCCGTTATATATGATCGTATCATTTGTATCACTGTATAATTGAGCGGGCGTCGGCCAACAAAATAGTATCGCAATCGTTATCCAGAATAAAGAATAACGATTGACGAACAGTTTTGTTGGCCGACTCCCGTTTTATATGATCGTATCATTTGTATCACTGTATAATAGAGCGGGCGTCGGCCAACAAAATAGTATCGCAATCGTTATCCAGAATAAAGAATAACGATTGAAGAACAGTTTTGTTGGCCAACGCCCGGAATATATGATCGTATCATTTGTATCACTGTATGGTAGAGCGGGCGTTGGCCAACAAAATAGTATCACAATCGTATCCAGAATAAGGAATAACGATTGAAGAACAGTTTTGTTGGCCAACGCCCGTTATATATGATCGTATCATTTGTATCAGCATATAATAGAGCGGGCGTTGGCCAACAAAATAGTATCGCAATCGTTATCCAGTATAAAGAATAACGATTGAAGAACAGTTTTGTTGGTCGACGCCCGGTATATATAATCGTATCATTTGTATCACTATATAATGGAGCGGGCGTCGGCCAACAAAATAGTATCGCAATCGTTATCCAGAATAAGGAATAACGATTGAAAAACAGTTTTGTTGGCCGACGCCCGTTATATATGATCGTATCATTTGTATCACTGTATGTGTAGAGCGGGCGTCGGTCAACAAAATAGTATCGCAATCATTATCTAGAATAAGAAATAACGATTGAAGAACAGTTTTGTTGGCCAACGCCCGTTTTATATGATTGTAACATTTGTATCATTGTATAATTGAGCGGGCGTTGGCCAACAAAATAGTATCGCAATCGTTATTCCTTATTCTGGATAACGATTGCGATACTATTTTGTTGGCCGACGCCCGTTTTATATGATTGTAACATTTGTATCACTGTATAATTGAGCGGGCGTCGGCCAACAAAATAGTATCGCAATCGTTATCCAGAATAAAGAATAACGATTGACGAACAGTTTTGTTGGCCGACTCCCGTTTTATATGATCGTATCATTTGTATCACTGTATAATAGAGCGGGCGTCGGCCAACAAAATAGTATCGCAATCGTTATCCAGAATAAAGAATAACGATTGAAGAACAGTTTTGTTGGCCAACGCCCGGAATATATGATCGTATCATTTGTATCACTGTATGGTAGAGCGGGCGTTGGCCAACAAAATAGTATCACAATCGTATCCAGAATAAGGAATAACGATTGAAGAACAGTTTTGTTGGCCAACGCCCGTTATATATGATCGTATCATTTGTATCAGCATATAATAGAGCGGGCGTTGGCCAACAAAATAGTATCGCAATCGTTATCCAGTATAAAGAATAACGATTGAAGAACAGTTTTGTTGGTCGACGCCCGGTATATATAATCGTATCATTTGTATCACTATATAATGGAGCGGGCGTCGGCCAACAAAATAGTATCGCAATCGTTATCCAGAATAAGGAATAACGATTGAAAAACAGTTTTGTTGGCCGACGCCCGTTATATATGATCGTATCATTTGTATCACTGTATGTGTAGAGCGGGCGTCGGTCAACAAAATAGTATCGCAATCATTATCTAGAATAAGAAATAACGATTGAAGAACAGTTTTGTTGGCCAACGCCCGTTTTATATGATTGTAACATTTGTATCATTGTATAATTGAGCGGGCGTTGGCCAACAAAATAGTATCGCAATCGTTATTCCTTATTCTGGATAACGATTG
>Ga0206962_1208_pt1 | contig 16133 bp, 14 predicted proteins | sample Alteio_BWOrgHeat_27_FD_153241 | JGI IMG/M metagenome (GOLD analysis project Ga0206962, IMG submission 153241) | Enriched cells from forest soil in Barre Woods Harvard Forest LTER site, Petersham, Massachusetts, United States -... | ecosystem: Environmental > Terrestrial > Soil > Temperate forest >...
GAGCTGCGACGGAAGGCCACATCAAGTTCACTCCCGCGATGTATCAAAAGACCTACTTGAATTGGATGGAAAACATTCATGACTGGTGCATCAGCCGCCAGCTCTGGTGGGGCCATCGCATTCCCGCGTGGCATTGCGCCGTCTGTCACAAGATAACTGTGCCGCGGCCCGGCGATGCGCACGATCCAGGCGCGTGCGCACACTGCGGCAGCGCAGAGATCACACAGGAAACCGACGTTCTCGATACATGGTTCTCGTCCGGCCTGCTTCCGGTCAGTGTCTTCGGATGGCCGTTCCTCGGCCCCGATATGGACGGTACAGCAGGCGCGGACTTCCACAACTTCTACCCCACAAGCTTGCTCGTCACCGGCTTCGACATTCTCTTCTTCTGGGTCGCGCGCATGGCCATGCTGGGCTGCTGGTTCGCCCAGGACGTGCCGATGCCCGATGGTGCAAAGCGCTCTCTTGCGGATTCAGTTCCGTTTCGCGAGGTCTACATCCACGCGCTGGTGCGTGATGCGAATCGCGAGAAGATGTCGAAGACCAAGGGCAACGTCGTCGACCCCATCGAGATTGTGAAGGAGTATGGGACGGATGCGGTGCGGTTCACGCTGGCTTCGATGGCTTCGCCGGGGACAGATATTGCGTTCAATGTCGATAGAACTCAAGGGTATCGCGCGTTTGCGAACAAGATATGGAATGCTGCGCGGTTCATCTTCATGAATGTGGATCGCGCGGCCGATGTTGGTATTCGCGTTGACCTCTCGAGCCTGGGTGCAATGCCGATAGCGCCCGATGGCGCTCCGCTCGAAGCTCGGTGGATTGTTGCGGAATTTCATAAGACCGCTGCGGAAGTGAATCAAGCGCTGACGAACTATCGCTATGATGATGCGGCGAATACGATCTATCAGTTCTTCTGGGGCAGCTTCTGCGACTGGTATCTGGAGATCGTGAAGCTTCGGCTGGATTTCAGCGAAACGGCTGATAAGACGGCGACGACGGCAGCGCTCACGATGCTGATGCAGGTCTTTGAAGCATCACTGCGGTTGCTGTCACCGTTCATGCCGTTTCTTACCGAAGAAATATGGCATGCGATCTATGACGATCGGCCGCCGGCGAAGTCGATCGCGCTGACGCGTTATCCGATTGCTGACCCCTCGTTGTGCGACTCACAAGCATCCGATAGGATGCTGGGAGTTCAATTCCTCATCACTGGAATCCGCGCGCGTAGGAAGGAAGTCGGCGTACCCGAAAAACTGCCTGCCCCCGTAAAGATAGTCGTGTGGGCGGGTGCACATGGAGGGTACCAAACTGTCGAGAATAACCTGGAGATAGTCAAAAAACTCGCGCAGGTTTCGTCCGTAGAGTGGGTGCAATTTGTTGATCGCGATCGAAATGGTAAATACTCCAACCTCGCATGGAGTGCTGTGGGACCAACGGAGATCGTGATCGAGTACGAAAAGCCTGTTGATGTCCCCGCCGAGCGAGAGCGCCTCACCAAAGAGATTGCCAAGCTCGACAAGGCGCTGGCATCAGCTGCAAAGCAGCTCGGCAACGAAAGCTTTCTTGCTAAGGCTCGCGCGGATGTCGTCAAAGGTCTGAGAAAGCAGGAAGCCGAAAACCGTCAGCTCCTCGTCAAAGCCACAGCAGCGCTTGAGGCTTTGCCGAACGGGTAGGAGTACACGATGGACTGGAAGAATCGTCGGATCGATGCTTTGCTGGAGCAGGCGCTCACTGAAGACAAGGCCGCGAGCGATACAACAACGAATCTGACGATCGATCCGGACTTGCGTGCGACAGGCACAATTCTCGCCCGGCAGGAATTGATTGTTGCGGGACTGGGCTGTACCGCGCGCATCTTCGAAATATTTGGACGGCTCGATTCACGACTGCCTGCGCAAACCCGCTATGAAGTGGTAAGCCACCCAGAGATTTTCGATGGCGTTCGCGTGCGCAACGGACAAGCCCTCGCTGTGATTCGTCACAATGCGCGTGCGTTGCTGAGTTGCGAGCGCGTAATCCTCAACCTGATGCAGCATATGAGCGGCATTGCAACCTTCACGCGCCAGTTCGCCGATGAACTGCAAGGTACCAAAGCGCACGTGCTCGACACCCGCAAGACCGTGCCCGGCCTGCGGATGCTGGATAAATACGCGGTTCTTTGTGGTGGGGGAACAAACCACAGGCTTGATCTCTCCGACGGCATTCTGATCAAGAACAACCACATCTCGCTTGGCCGTGGCGTGGAGAAGACACTTACTCGCGCGCTTGCAGGGCGCAAACCGGGCCAGCGGGTACAGATCGAAGTACGCACCACGACCGAGCTTGAGGATGCGCTGAAGTATGGCGCGGAGGCGATTCTGCTCGATAACATGACGCCCGAGCAGGTGAAGGCGGCTGTGGAACGCATCAAGGCAGAAGAGGCGCGTCGTGAGGAATTGAATCCAAGGCCGCTGGGCGAAAAACCGTATTGGATTCCCACGGAAGCCTCCGGCGGCATCGTACTCGAGAACGTTCGCGCATATGCCCTTGCTGGGGTGGATTTTATTTCGGTGGGTGCTCTGACGCACTCCGCGAAGGCCGCTGACATCAGCATGAGAATCACAGCGGAGCAGCGCCATCCGTGAGCGATCAGGCAGCGACCGACAGCGAGGATTTGAATCGGGCGGAAATAGACGCCGCGCTGACTGGTTCTCCTTTTGCTGGACGAATGCATTGGTTTCGCACGATCGATTCTACGAATACTCATGCGCTTGAAGAAGCTCGTCTGGGTGCGCCGCACGGCTCGTTTTACGTTGCAGACGAGCAGATGGCGGGGAGAGGACGGAGCGATCACAGCTGGCACTCGGGCGTCGGCGAGGGTCTCTACCTCAGCGTGCTTTTGCGCCCTGATATGGCTGCTGCGGACCTCGTCTGGCTTCCTCTACTGACCGGACTGGCGGTGCATCGCGCGATCCGCGAAGTGACCGCGCTTACGACAGATCTCCGCTGGCCCAACGACGTCCTAATCGAATCGCGGAAGGTCGCCGGCATCCTGGTCGAGGCGCAGTCGGAATCCGGGCGCGCGACGGCTGCGGTGGTCGGGATCGGCGTGAATCTTCATCAGCGGAGTTTTCCTGCCGGACTTTCTACCCCGGCAACCTCACTCGATCTTGAAAGCGGCCGTTGGGTGAGCCGGCAGCAACTGCTGTTGGCAGTGCTACTGGCATTGCACGATGAACTGGCAGTGCTTGATGCCGCGCGGGATCGCGATGCTGCTCTCGCGGCTATTCCGGGACGGATTGCGGAGGCATCAACCTGGGTGAAAGGTCGCCGCGTAAATGTGCACGGGCCGCAGCCTTGCAGCGGCGTTACGGAGGGGCTCGATGCCCGCGGATTTCTGCTTGTTCGGACAACGGATGGGGTGGTAACGGTGATGACAGGCGGAATCCGGAAAGCGATAGACTAGAGCGAACCGGAGAGGATTTCTTTTCAATGCTGTTAGCCCTTGACGTAGGCAACACCAACACAGTGCTCGGCCTGTACGATCTCGCTTCCGATAAGAGTGTGGAGCTGATTGCGCACTGGCGCGTGTCGACGCATCGCACGCAGACGGCAGACGAGTACGGGGTTCTCTTTGTGAACCTGTTCAACCTGCATGGCCTGGCCACGGACAAGGTGCAGGACATCATCATCTCGTCGGTAGTACCGCCAGTGGAAAGTACGCTGCTGCAGGTGTGCCAAGACTACTTCAACGTCAAGCCGTTGTTTGTTGAGCCCGGGATCAAGACGGGAATGCCGGTGCTGGTGGATAATCCTGCGGAACTTGGCGCAGATCGCCTGGTGAACGCGATTGCCGCTTATGAAAAATACGGAGGTCCGGCAATTATCGTGGATTTTGGAACTGCGACTACCTTCGATGTGGTCTCGGCCAAGGGTGAATATCTGGGTGGGCTAATCAGCCCCGGACTCGGCATCAGTGCAGATGCCCTCTTCAGCCGTGCAGCGAGGCTTGGACGAGTGGATATCAAGCGACCGGAAAAAGTGATCGGGACCAACACGGTCGGCCATCTGCAGGGAGGCCTGTATTACGGATATATCGGACTGGTAGATGGCATCCTGGAGCGCATGATCGCTGAAATGGCCACCGATCCGCGCTGCTCGAAAGGCAATGGATCGCCGTCTTCGGCTCCGAAGATTGTGGCTACCGGCGGCCTGGCGACCCTTATCGCGGAAGACTCACGCTACATTGAGACTATCGATGACATGTTGACGCTCGATGGCTTGCGCCTTGTCTTCGAACGCAATAGGGGCACTGACCGAGAGGGGTACCGAACGGGACAGGCGGCGCAGAAAAAGCCAGTGCGGCCCGGCAAAGGCCGCAGCCAGCATCGGATGAGCTAAGCGCGCAGTGCAAAACTACTTCAATTACTTTACGGAAATCGAGGAGCACTTCCAGCGGCGGCGAGGGACGTTGCTCCTCCTCTCGACTCTGGACTGGGCGCTGATCGAAACCTGGCGCGAAGCGGGCATTCCACTGGAAGTGGTGTTGCGCGGGATTGACGATGCGTTTGATAGGTATGAGGCGCGTCAGCGAAGCAATCCGCAACGACGCCTGCGTCAGGTCAACGGCCTTGCCTGGTGTGCGCAGGCAGTGATGGAGTCCGCGGAGCTGCAGAAGGAGGCTGCGACTGGGATTGCTGTACCGGTTAGCGGCGCTGTCCGCCAATCTTCCGAAGCTGGATTTGAGACTCAGCGGATTGCAGATCATCTTGAAGCTGCTGCACAGGCTCTGGACGCGGCCTCAATAGCCCATGCCTCTCTTCATGAATTATGGGCGAACTCCCTTGCCGCGCTTGCGTTGAGCGTGCGCTCGGTGCTCGAGACGCTCCCGGCACAGCCGCCGGGCAGCGGGCCCCCCAACCTTGAGGACCTGGAGCGTCATCTGAGTGTCCTCGAAGAGAAGCTTTTTGCTATTCTCACCACACATGTGCCGGAAGAACTACTGCTGCAATTCAAGACGGAGGCTGCGCGTGATCTCGCCGCGTATCGCAGCCGCATGACTGCTGTTCAGCTACGCCAGATCGAACAGCAGTTCGTACACAAGCGATTGCTGGAGCATTTTCAACTGCCTCGCCTGAGCCTCTTCTATATGAGGCAACGATGAAGCTGACCCTGGAAAAGCCTGTGTATGGCGGCGATTGTCTTGCCCGCGTTGAAGGCAAGACTGTCTTTGTGCCTTTGACCCTGCCCGGCGAAACCGTCCTGGCTCATCTTACGGAAGAAAAACGCAGCTTCGCCAAAGCCGAGCTGGACGAGGTACTCGCTCCGTCGCCAAATCGGACTGCGCCGCAGTGTTCGCATTTCGGAGTGTGCGGCGGCTGTCAGCTTCAACACGCCGACTATCCAGCGCAGCTGACGATGAAGCGGGAGGTTCTCCGCGAAACGCTATCTCGTGCCGGCGTTGTAATTCCGGGGAAGATCGATGTTCTCGCCAGCGATGCCTGGGGTTACCGTAATCGCATCCGCCTGGCGAACGATGGCGCCGGGAGGTTTGGCTACCGGGCTCGGCGATCGCACTCGATTGTTCCGATTCGCGAGTGCCCCATTGCGCCACCTCGATTTCTTGTTGTCGCAGAACAAGTGGCGGCCTTTCTGGCGACCGATCCCGGTCCGGCTCGGATTACGGAGCTCGAGCTCTTCACAAATCAGGACGAGTCGCAATTACTGCTGACCCTTTTCTGCGAGAGCGCACCAGTTGCAGGACCGGAGCCCTGGCTTGCGACGCTTCAGGAAGCTCTTTCGACAAAGGTGACGGGAATTCGGCTTCAGGCTTCGGATGGGGCGCTGGATCCCGCGATTCTCGCCAGCACCGGGGACCCTTCGCTTACTTACATCGTGGGCGGTTTTGCCTATCGCGTGGATCATGGCGCGTTCTTTCAGGTGAACCGGTGGCTGATCGACCACCTTGCTGCATTGGTGACCGGTGGCACCTCGGGTGAGCTGGCCTGGGATCTCTTTGCCGGAGTCGGGTTATTCGCGCGGAGGCTTGCGGACTCTTACAGTACTGTCCTTGCTGCTGAAGTGGCGCCCGCGTCGTTTCCCGCACTCGAACGCAATCTGGAAGGAACAAGCGGCCGGCCTTTCGAATCGACCACTCTCAACTTTCTTCGGCGCAATCGTGAAGAAAGAGAACCGCGGCCGGATCTCATCGTGCTCGACCCGCCACGAGCCGGGCTGGGCGAAGAAACTACCAGCCTGTTGAACGCAGTTCACGCGCCGGAGATGATTTACGTCTCCTGCGATCCGGCGACACTGGCCCGCGATCTGCGTTCGCTCACTCTGGAGCGATACCGGATTGAGAGCATCACGATCGTGGATATGTTTCCGCAGACATTTCATATCGAGACGGTGGTGCGCCTGAGCCGCGGTTAGTAGTCCACTCTGCCTCGCGGTCCTGATAGAGTGGATGCAGATTTCCAGCCCCAATTTTCAACGTGGTCCTGCCCAGTGCCGGTCAGACCTTACGTATGCACCTGTCCCGGCTTTGTGGGTTTGCCAACGAGGAGGAAGTTGTGTCCGATCTCGGATCGGCTCATTCCGGCGCGGCGACCTCTGTCGATACAGTTCGATTTGCGCCTCTTTCTCTGCCGCGCTCTGAACTGACTAGGACATCCCCGCGTCAGGCGAGGCCTGCTAAACCTTCCGTATCACCGGCTGCTCTTGTTCCTCTCTTTTATGCGTCGCTGCTTTATCTTGCAGGAGTCGTTCTTGCGCGGTATCAGTATCTGCGGCCCAGCTGGTTGCTTGCCGGACTTGTTCCGCTGGCTGTAGTGGCCGCGATCGCCATTGCAAAGGCTCCTCGGATCGCCTGGCTGCCACTAGCTTCGATTTGGATGGTGCTCGGGGCGTGGTCCGCGGAAACAGAGCGCCTTCCGGTTGCCGATCCTACGGTGATTCGGCTGTCTGACGGGTTGCTGCGCACCGTCGAAGGTACGGTGACGGATGCCGGACCGGTGCGCTACTCCCGGCCTGGTCAGGCTGAGGATCAGGAGGACAGTTACGCGGATCGGTCGGCGGCTGACGCGTCGGACAGTCAGCGAGCGCAGCGGGTAGATCTTCAACTGACTGCCGTGGAAGTAGTCACTGACGCTTCCGACGCGCTCGTAAGCATGCAACCGGTCGAGACGGGAAAGATCCGACTGTCGGTGATTGGGCCTCTTACTGGCCCCTCTGGCGAACTCGTTCGCTGTGGTCAGCGACTGCGCGCGGTCGTTCGCCTGCTGCCTCCTGACACTTTCCATGACCAGGGCGTATGGAGCCGGGCTGCGTTCCTGGAATCGCAGGACGTCGCGGCAACCTCTTCTGTGGTGGCTGGCAGGCGGGACGCGGACGGTCCTCGATTGCAGGTGCTGGCCGAGCCGATTGGGGCGTCGGTCTCCTGCCTGCTGAATGGCTGGCGGAATTCCGCGATCACGCGTCTGCAATCTCTGCCTTCTCTCACGCTCGGAATGCCAGGATTCTTGCGGGCGAGTTCTGAAGACGCGGCTATGTTGGCTGCTCTTCTCACTGGCGACCGCACTTATCTCACGCACAGTCTTCGGGCAGGATTTGAGCGTACAGGCTCCTTTCATCTCATTGTTGTTTCCGGGCTGCATCTGGCTGTGCTTGCGGGCATCGTTTTTTCTGCGGCTCAGCGATTGCGTCTTCACCGCCTGGCGGCGACCGCGATCACCATAGAGATTTCGCTGGGTTATGCGGCCTTTACCGGTTTCGGGATCCCTGTGCAACGCTCGTTCTGGATGATCACGCTCTACCTGATCGGCCGCCTGCTGTACCGGGATCGCAGCCCGCTCAATGTGATTGGATTTGCAACGTTGTGCGTGGCTGTTGCCAGTCCACGCAGCATCTTCGAAGCCAGCCTTCAGATGACTGTGCTCTCCGTCGCTGCGATTGCGGGGATCGCGGTTCCTTTGCTGGAGAAGACGCTGGGCGCACAAATCAAGGCTACCCAGGACCTGCGCCGGATCAGCATGGATCCGAAGCTGCCTCCTCGAACTGCCCAATTTCGGGTCACACTGCGCCTGATTGCGCGACATCTTGAACCGGCGATTAATTTGCGCTTCGCGTGGAAGGTTATGCCGTACACGGTTCGTTCGGTCCTGCGGCTTGGCGAACTGGTGTTTGTCACGCTGGTGGTCGAACTGGCACTGGCGCTGCCGATGGCGATCTATTTTCACCGGATCACGATTTACGCTCTGCCAGTCAACCTTTGCATCCTGCCTCTGCTGGTGATTCTCGTTCCGGGTGGGATGATTTTGTTGTTGGTGCTTTCCATCTGGCCAGCCGTCGCTGTGGTTCCAGCCACGGTCTGTCTTTCCGTGCTGCATCTCAGCGTCTTGATCGTTCGTAAGTTGGGAGCGCTCTCACTTGGGGACTTACGCGTTCCTGAACCGGGGCCTGTTCAGGCAGGCGTCGCTGTGATGCTGTTTCTGCTGGCGCTCCAGCTTGCGCGAGGATCGGGACGATTGGTGCTCCTCCAACGCCGCCTCTGCCTTGTTGTGCTGTTGCTGGCTTCTGCTGTGGGTATCTGGCCTCATGCGGTCAACCGGCCTGCTCATGCACTGCTCTTTGAAGCTATCGATGTTGGACAGGGCGACTCACTTCTGCTTATCACTCCGGATGGCAAGAGCCTGCTGATTGATGGCGGAGGATTGGGCTTCATGGGCGCACCCAACCAGAAGGATCGGTCGGAATTTGATATTGGCGACGAAGTGGTTTCAGCTGTTCTCTGGTCGCGAGGAATCCGTCGGCTCGATGCGGTGGCGCTGACTCATGCGCATCATGACCACATGGGCGGGCTGGGCGCTGTTCTGCGCAACTTCAGGCCTCGGGAACTGTGGATTGGCAATAACCCTCCGAACCACGCCTACGAAGAGCTGCTTGATGAGGCAGCTTCGCTGGGGATTCGTGTACGGTCTTTCCGCGCTGGTGAAGCGATTTCTTTGGGTGAGGCCGCCATTCGCGTGCTTGCGCCTGGAGCTGACTATCGGCCCGGCCCGCAGCCTGCCAATAATGACTCGCTCGTTCTGCAGGCTCGTTATGGGGATACTTCAATCCTGCTTGCGGGCGACGCGGAGGCCTCTGAGGAGCGATCCCTCTTCCGGCGGGGCGATCTGGAAAGTTCTGTGCTGAAGGTGGGGCATCATGGCAGCCTTACCTCAACTCACCCCGAATTTCTCTCCAGGGTTGCTCCGGCCTGGGCGATTATTTCGTGCGGCCGCCGCAATCGCTTCGGTCACCCGCGGACTGAGATTCTTGCGGAACTTCAGGAGGCGCATGTGCGAACATTTCGCACCGACTTGGATGGCGCTACCTGCCTCGTGCTGGATGGCAAATCGGTCACCGCCGATCCTATGTGTGGCGCGAGCTACTGATGAGTCTCATGATTCACCTATTTACAAGCGACGATTCGGCTCGTCAAATGCGGTGTACCATGCAGCAAAGCAGATATTCGGCGTCGACCGATGCAGCCCGGAGGCCCCTTCGCGCATGAGCCAAACCCAGTCCAGAACCCAGCAACCTGTCTTCCAGCCCGAGCAGGGCACCCACAATGTCGAATCAGTTGCGCAGGAGAGCAAGTCTGTGCAGGAAAAATGTCAGGCACAGGTCTATCAGAGTCCGGAAGAAAAAGCCGATGAGGCCCGGCGCATCCGGCGTCTCCAATTGATGATAAATATGGTGATGCAGGTCATCCAGCAGGATCGCCGACTCCCTGTCGAAACGGCGTCAGGGATGGTGGCTGATGCGCGGCGTGCGGCGCTGGCAATGTTTCCGGAAAAGGCGCTGGCCTTTGATCTGATCTACTGGCCGAGGCTGCAGCGAATGATGCGCGAGCGTTATCGCATGCAATGAGTGCGTAGCTCTATTTATTCTCGACCGATGCAAGGCGGAAAGTGATTGTGCCCCAGAACAGGCGCGCACGCATCTGTACCGGAAGATGGCGCTCGTCATCCGAGTACCAGAGCCAGATCTCGCCACGGTTTTTGACGACGCCCGCCTCGGCGGTCGGTACAACTCGGATGGTTTTGAAGGTCCCGGCGGGCGTCTTGAGCTCTTCGCGGCCGTCCACTTTCATCGTTACTACCACTGTTTTCAGTGGATCGACTACCGGTATCTCAAAGCTTTTGCCGACTTCCATCGCCTGCGACGAAGTGTAAAAGACTCCGGTAAGAAGATCGGTCAGGCATCCGGGAATTCCTGTTTCGAGGCGTTTGGTTTGTCCCGTGACGAGATTCTTCTCGTCCAGCACAGATTTGCCCTGGGCATAGTCAAGCTTGAGGGTGGAATTGATTTGCCGGCGGCCTTCGATAGTCTGCTTGTCGAACTCAGTAGTACAGCCCTTTTCCCGGTCAAATGTGGATTGAAATTTATCGCTGACATGAAACAGCAGGTTAATAGCGCTGACAGTCTCAGCGTCTGCCGTGAGATGTTCGTTGGCGCCGTCGGATTCGAAATGCAGAACTGCGGTACCCGCTGGGAAGACACGCCAGTCCACGGAATAGGTTAGAGTCTGCTTTGCCGGAAATGTGAATCCTGCGCGTGGGGGCGGGAGGGTAGGAATCTGCTGGCCCCAAAGATGCATACTCGTTGCTGCCAACGCCAGCAATAGAGTTCTGCGCAACACAAATGTAAAAAAAGAAAAAGAATAGCGCTGCTTCACCGTCAGGGTTTTGCTCCTTCGTTCAACTTCATCCCGGCTTCAGCCGGTGCTTATTTCAGCCCGCGTCCCTATTTAGACGAATCCCGACTCCAAGGGAACCGTGCGGAGTGCCCGGTCCAACGCGATCTTGTCTCTGTGAAAGCAGAAACAGAATACTCTACCTTGATACGCAAGCCTCCTGTACCGCTAATGTCCGTGCATAGAGTGCAGCAGAATCGCCAGTAACAGGCTGCAATACAACAAACCCGCCCCTAGCGCCGAATTGTACTCGCGATGCCTGCGGTAGAGAGCAAAAGAAAAATTACCGCTCTGCCCTCTCGCTCCATCGGCCATAACGACAGGGGTAATGCGTGGAATCAGGCGAGGAACACGTGCGCAATACCACTCGAATTCAAGGAACGTGTCGCGCAGGAAGGCTTCTTCTGAGGCGATCACCGGTACATAAATCAGGACAAAAAACACCAGCAGTACGAGGCCGAACTGCCAGCTCATGATGGCCACAGCGAAGCCGGAGGCAATCAGGATCGAACCCAGATACAGCGGGTTTCGGGTCTGAGCGTATGGGCCGGTTACGGTCAGTTCGCGATTCTTCTTCACGTAGCCTGCGGCATATCCCCGAAGCCACAGACCGGGCAATACCAGTAATAGGCTCCATGCGATGGGAACAGCCTTTGGCTTGTGTTCATAGAGTTCCCAAAGGTAAAAAGCCGCGGTCACGAAGCCAAGAGGCACCCGAATGCGCCGTGCGATCCGCTGCCAGTGGTTCATGAACGAGGGTTTAGAGGTGTCGCTCACGAGGGCCATGCCTCCTGCTCTGCCGTCTGTGCCTGCTTTGTCTCACGTCCTTCGAGCATAAGACTTACGACCGCGGCTACTACAGTTTTTGGCAAAATCGTCAGCAATCCTGCCTCGGGCTCTTGCCGCCGGGTGTGATCCTGCCTGCTCTCCGGATTTCGGAGCACTCGGAACCGGCCTCCGTATGGCCCATTTCGTTTCGGGTCGGTCGGTCCGTAGATACCGACTACCGGCTTGCCAAGCGCTGAAGCCAAGTGTAAAGGGCCGGTGTCACCGCCGATTACGAGCGAAACTCGCCGGGTCAGCGCGATCAGCTGCTCCAGCGAACAGGCAACAACGGCCGCGTGACCGGCTGCGCCCTCGACTACCTGGGCGGCGAGCGCTTCTTCGCCAGGTCCGGCGTTCACGAGGACGACACCGCCGCGTGCCGCAAATTCTTCAGCTACAGCCCCATAACGCTCTGCAGGCCAGCGTTTTGCGCCCCATCCGGCTCCCGGATGGATCAGCAGTACGGGCTTCCAGGTCTGAATCTCCGGGAGCTCGTCGCACCATTGCTCTGCCTCGCAGTCTATCGGCAGTTGCGGAGTTACATGCGTTAGAACATCGCCTGCAATTGCGCTGGCCAGTTCCACATCCTGCTCAATCACGTGTTGCCCGTGGGTCTTTACTCTTTCAGTAAAGAGCCAGCGTGCGATGGTTTCGCGAGGCTGGGCCTCACCGATAATGCGAGGACAGCCTGAAAGCCTGGCCACGACGGCAGACCGGATTGCACCCTGAAGATCGAGAACGGCGTCGTACTCGCCGGCTCGCAGATCCGTTTTGAGGTCTCGGATACCATCGACGGTTTCGCTGCTGAAGGGCTTGCGCTTCCAGGCTCGGGTTGGCACGACGTGGACCTGGTCAACCACGGGCCTCGCTTCGGTTCGATCGGCATCCTCTGGGGCATTTGTGGGCTCGGCTGAGAGGAGTGGAAGCCAGCGGGGGTCGATGGCCCAATCAATTTTCCATGAGGGCTGCGCCCGGCGTAGCGCCGTGATCGCCGGCAGGGCATGGAGAACGTCGCCCATCGCTCCCAATCGGACCACTAATAGTCGAAATTGTGCATGGCTCTGCAATCCTCAATTTTCTCATAGGGTGAATTCAGGCAGAATGGGCCTTCCGGGTCATCTGAGCAGCCCAATTTGGGAGACAAGCCACTGCGTTACGGCCGCCTCATCCTCGAATTTCACCGTCAGACCTGCGGTGTACAGGGGCGCTATTCGCTCCAACTCCGTGACCAGGGTTCCAATGCGGACAGCGTCCTTGGCCGTTGTCAGGAATGACCGGGCTCCCGTCTCTTTGACCGTTTTCGTCAGTGTCGCTACATCACGAGCGGTAAACAGATGATGATCGGGGAAAGCCCAGTTTGCTGCGATCGCGAAACCTGCCCGCCTCAGCCCGTCGAAGAATTGCTCAGGTCTCGCTATTCCGCAAAATGCCACCGCGGGGCCGGGGAGTTCGGGGACGGACATCACACGTCTGAAGCGCCAGATTGGTTGTTGGAGTCCCATTGTTCGCAACCGGGTAACGGCGGCATCGTCATCGCGGGGGACGGCCAGGATAGTTGCTCGCTTGAGTGCTCCAAGGGCTTCGCGCCGATTTCCGGCCGGTAGCAGCCAATCGGCGAGATCCTCTGAGCTCACCAGCACGATATCGACGTCCCGATGCAGCTGGCGATGCTGAAAGCCGTCGTCGAGGAGATGGGCAGCCAGTTCAGAAGACGCCAAAGCCTCCGCCAGCCTGCCTGCTTCCCAACGTCGCACCGCTACATAGACCGGTACCTGCGCTTCTCGCACGATCAGTAGAGGTTCGTCGCCGTAGGTCTGGGCGTCGCCATCCTGCCGGACCCAGGCGGCATTATTGTCAGTTCGGCCATACCCGCGAGAGAGTACGTCGATAGACATCCCTTCCCGTTTCAGCAGCCGGGTCAGAGCAATGACAAACGGCGTTTTTCCTGCTCCGCCAGCTGAGAGGCTTCCTACGCTGATTACTGGTAGGGCGAGTTTCCGAACCCGTTCCAGCCCGAGCCTCAATCCAGCCGAACGCAAGGCTGTCCCGGCGGCATAGAGCGGCACCAGCGGTAGCGCCCAAGGCCTTTTCAACCATTACCCCGCTCGGCCAGGACGTTCCGAATAGCGGCCACTGTGCGCTGTGTTGCACCTGCTTCTTTTTCGAAGACGCGTCGTCCGCGCTCGCCCATCTTTCGCGCCGTATCGGTGTCCCGCAGCAGAGCCCCAGTCATGCTGGCGAGTTCTCCTCGTTCGATTTGCCAAATGGCATTGTCGGCCTTCAGAGAGGATGTGATGCCCAGAAAATTGCTATCAAACTTACCCATCACCACCGGCACGCCAAACTGCGCCGGTTCCAGCGGATTGTGGCCGCCTGCCGGGACGAGGCTGCCGCCTACAAACGCGACCGCCGCGAGCGAATACACCGAGGCTAGTTCTCCGATCGAATCCAGGAGGACGATTTCACCTGCGCCGAGCGGAGCGGCATCTGCGCTGAGCTTCGACCTGGGCCGCCACCTTGGGCCAGAACGCTCCAGCAAGTCGGCTACGGCTCCAAACCGCTCGGGATGCCGTGGAGCGATTACCACTACCAGTCTTGGCTCAGCTGCCAGCAGCGCCGGTAAGGCATCCAGGAGAATCGTCTCCTCTCCTTCGAGGGTGCTTCCTGCCACGAGCAGCTTCAGCCCGTTGGCGAGCTTCCGGAGGAGCCGTGTGGCTTCAGCCTCGTGTGTGACTCGCACATCGAATTTGAGATTGCCGCTTACCGTCACCCGCGCTGGATCGCATCCCAACGCCTTCAGCCGTTCCGCATCTTTCGAAGTCTGTGCCAACACCAGCGTCAAACCGCTCAGAAATGGCTGCCATAGACGCTGCAAACGCTGGTAACGCGGCCAGGATCGATTGGAAATCCGCGCATTCACTACTACCACTGGAATGCTTCGACTGAAGCAGCTGGTCAGGAGGTTGGGCCAGAACTCGGTTTCAGCCAGCACCAGCAATGCAGGTCTGAGCGTCTTGAGATACGCAGCCACAGCCCACGGCAGATCCAGAGGGCAGTAAAATACGCGGTCGGCGCCGAACCTTTCCTGTGCGAGCGTGTAGCCCGTGCGTGTGGTTGTCGAAACTACCAGCGTGATCTGCGGAAGCTCTTCGTCGAGGGTCGTTATCAGGTGACTTACGGCCAACACTTCTCCTACAGAAACCGCGTGGAGCCAGACGACAGGATTGGTAACGACTTCCTCATCTGCGACGTCCAAGCCCCATCGAGTATTGACTGTCCTGACCAGATGCCTTGGGACGAAGCCCAGTCGCTGGCGCAGTCCCGCACGATATTTTTGCGTCGTCACAAGGCGCCACAACCACCACGGTGCGCCGAGTACCAGCACTGCGATGAGGCCCACGTTGTAGAGGAAGAGGATCATGGATCAAGCGCATCTGCGAGCAGCCGAAAGTGCGGCGACCGGCAATCCTCAAATGATACAGACGTCCTCGGTTCTACTCCTCCCGCTCCTAAGGTGCTTCCTGATAGAGTCGTTTTCGATGAAGATCGAACGCGTGACCCTGACTCTCCTGCTCACTGCTTTTTTTCTGCCTTTTGCCAATGCCAGCGACCACACGCCACCTGCCGTGCAGCCGGCTACAGATTTTGCCGCTGTCGAGGTCCATGTCGACGAGCAGTTGGCCATTGCCGCCGAGCCTTACGACACGAAAGAGAAGATGGAGCTCTTTCGCATCGACTACGTTTCTCACGGAGTATTGCCGGTTCGCCTGATCGTGACCAACAACAGCAACCGGCCTATTTCACTACGCGATGCGCGCATTCTTTTCGTCACGTCTAAAGGAGACCGCTTGCAGGCAGCCGAGCCTGGAGACGTGGAACGGCTGATGACGCTCAAAGAAAAGCAGGGCACGAAGATTCCGCTGCCCAGCCCACTGCCTTCGATTCACAAGAAACCAAAGGCAAGTGATAAGGACATCGAACAGGATTTCGACACGTTTGAATTCCAAGCGCTTGTAATCGAGCCCCACACTACCCGTGCTGGATTCCTGTTCTATAACGTGAGCGGAATGAGCCACCCGTTGCGTGGAGCATTGCTCAATCTGCACACGATCAAGGATGCGGATGGCAGGGAGCTTTTCTACTTCGAGATTCCGTTCGACAAGTATCTGAAGACGAAATCGAGCCAGATGAATTAATCCACCTGCTCGATCACATAAAAACTCAGAGCTGCGTCTCCCTGCTCCAACACGCGTGTTCGCAGCAACCGCCCATAGCGTTCGACCAGGGGCTGCTTGCGCCGATGCTCGGCGACTATGAGTGCACCCGACTCAAGCAGACGCTCCGCGTTCTCCCCTATAAGCCTCATCGTCAGCTCATATTCCGCGGCCAGGTCGTAGGGCGGATCGAGGAAGACGACAGTGAACTTTCCCGTTCCGCCTTTCTCGATTGCGCCGCGCAGGAATGGGCTCACGCTTTTCTTCTCGATGTGTGTGCTGGTACCGGACAGATCCAGGATCGCCAGATTTTGTTTGAGGATCCCCAGCGGTGCGGTAGCCTCCTCCACAAACGTGACGCTGGCAGCCCCTCG
>Ga0206962_1210_pt1 | contig 16125 bp, 2 predicted proteins | sample Alteio_BWOrgHeat_27_FD_153241 | JGI IMG/M metagenome (GOLD analysis project Ga0206962, IMG submission 153241) | Enriched cells from forest soil in Barre Woods Harvard Forest LTER site, Petersham, Massachusetts, United States -... | ecosystem: Environmental > Terrestrial > Soil > Temperate forest > O...
ATGCCATCCGGAACAGTCGGTATTGCCGGATCTACAACAGGTCAGACAGTTACTGTTAATGCAAATGGAACATACCAGGTTACGGTAACACAGGCTCCCGGATGTTTTTACACCATTGATACAACGATTGCATTTTATCCTAACCCTGCCGTCACGCTTGCGTCAACTAATCCCACGTGCTCACCGGGGCACAATGGAACGGCAACAGCTACCGCTACAGGAGGAAATCCGCCTTATACTTATTCCTGGTCGCCCGCACCGGGAGGCGGGCAGGGAACAGCAAATGCTACCGGACTTAATCCGGGAACATATACGATTACGGTGACGACAACCAATGGCTGTACAATAACCGGAACCGCAACACTTACTGCTCCTTCAGGAGCGCCGAGTACAACTTTTACATCTACCCCGGCAACTTGTTCTCCGGGTCATGATGGTACCGCCACCGCAACGGTAACGGGTGGTACCGGGCCCTTTACATACACCTGGTCACCAGCCCCTGGTGGAGGACAAGGAACTACAGCTGCAACCGGATTAAATGGAGGTACTTATACACTCGTGGTAAACGGACCGGTAGGAACATGCCCGGATACGGCAACGGTAACTATTACGACACCGAATGGCCCTGCATCAACACCGGCAACAACTCCTGTCAGCTGTTTCGGAGGCAGTGATGGTACTGCAACCGCTAACGTAACAGCAGGAACACCTGCTTATACATACTCCTGGAACGCTCCGGCAACAGGTACTACAAGCACTTCTACCGGTTTGCCCGCAGGAACATATACGTGTAGCATTACCGATTCCAAAGGTTGTCCCATTACGCAGGTCGTAACGGTTACGCAACCAACAGCGCTTGCCGCTACCAATACACAGGTAAATGTGCTGTGTAACGGAGGCAACAACGGATCTATTGCTGTAACGCCAACAGGCGGAACAGGGCCTTATACCTATTCCTGGTCCCCGGCTCCCGCTGCCGGCACAGGAGCTACTGCAGGGACACTTACAGCAGGAACCTATACGTGTACCATAACGGATGCGAAAGGATGTACAACAACATCTACTGCAACCATCACTCAACCAACACCGGTTACTTCTACTTCATCCAACACACCTGCTCTTTGCGGCGCGGCTAATGGATCTGCCACTGTTACTGCATCAGGTGGAACACCTGGCTATACCTATACCTGGGCTCCTGCTCCCGGAGCCGGACAAGGTACTGTTACTGCAAGCTCTATTGGTGCCGGAACATATACATGTACCATTAAGGATGCGAATGGATGTACCATTGCTCCGACAGTTGTTGTTACCAATACCGGCGGACCTGCTACTACCATGGGACCTGTAACGAATGTTACTTGTTTCGGATTATGTAACGGTAGTGTAACAGCCACCGCAACCGGAGGTACAGCACCTTTAACATATTCATGGACTCCTGCTCCGGGTGCCGGACAAGGCACACTTACCGCTTCGAGCCTTTGCCCTGGTACATACACGATGACTACGACTGATAGTCATGGTTGCTCCACATCCGCTACAGCCACAATTACACAGCCAACCGCTATTACGGTAACAGTCACATCAACGAATGTGAGTTGTTTTGGAAAATCAGATGGTACAGCAACAGCTTCTGTTAGTGGAGGAACACCTGGCTATACCTATACATGGGCTCCTGCACCAACCGGAGGTCAGGGTACATTAAATGCTACGGGATTGCCTGCAGGTGCATTTACATTTACAGTGACGGATGCAAATGGTTGTACTCAAACCGGTACAACAACAGTTACTCAACCCACTTTACTTACCGTATCTGCTGCCGGTATCAATGCAACTTGCTTTGGAGTATGTAATGGTCAGTTAATATGTATTCCCACCGGTGGAACGCCCACATATACCTATTCCTGGAATACAGGTTGTGTTGCGGCCAGCTGTAATAATATCTGTCCTGGCACTTATACATCAACCGTTACAGATTCACACGGGTGTATTGCTACCGGTACAGCTACCGTAACAGAACCAACAGCTATTGTGCTTACGATGTTCCCCAAACCATCACATTGTAATCACAGCGATGGATCCGACTCGGTGTTCGCAACAGGAGGCACACCGGGTTATACCTATACGTGGAAACCTACAACTCCCACTGTAACCACAAGCGGCTTACATGGAGTACCCGCCAATACCTATACAATTGTTGTACATGACTCACAGGGTTGTGCCGATTCCATGAACAATGTAGTTCCGAATCTTCCGGGAGTTACGCTTACGGTAGCTTCTACACGTAATATTCTTTGTTTTGGAGGCAATGATGGAGAGGCCACAGTTACAGCCGGAGGAGGAACAAAACCATATACCTATTCCTGGAGTCCGGCCCCTGCTTCTGGAACGCTGGACAGTGCTAATAACCTGACGGCAGGTACTTACACGGCTTATCTTACGGATTCTACCCAGTGTCAGAATCAGGTAACATTTACAATCACACAACCACCCCCATTGACACTTGTAGCCATGCCGCCTGTTACAATATGTATCGGACAATGTGCCCCTCTTTCTGCTACAGCAGGTGGAGGTACACCGGGTTATACGTATTCATGGACTCTTAACGGAACCCCGGTTACATCACCGGTTTGTCCAATAGTTACCACCACATATACGGTAACTTGTACGGATTCACACGGATGTGTGGGTGCTCCGGCTACTGTTGTCATTACGGTGTATCCACCTCTGGAAGTGGTGAGCCCGGCAGGGAAATCCGTTTGTCCTGGTGCTTGTGATACCTTGAATGCAGTAGGCACAGGAGGTAATGGGCATTACTCTTATTTGTGGATTCCGGCAGCAGGCCTCTCCAATCCGAATATTGCAAATCCGGTTGCATGCCCGGTAGCAACAACTACCTATACGGTAATTGTCTCGGATAATTGTGGAACGCCAACGGATTCGGCATTTGAAACGGTTACTGTTTACCCTGATCCTGTTGTTACATTTACAACTACGGATACCGTAAAATGTGCTCCTATGTGTGCCAATTTTGTTGGAGCTTCCAATCCGGCCTGTGCAAGTGCAGTGTGGCAGTTTGGTGACGGATCTACTGCAACGGGTTGTAATAATGCACGCCATTGTTATACCACAGCCGGAACATATAATGTGACGTATAGCATCATAGATATACACGGCTGCCCGGGATCTTTGACTATTCCTAATTTTATAAATGCGCTGGCACCACCGGTGGCTGCATTTACCGATGCACCAAATCCTGCTTCCATTCTTTCACCTACGGTACAATTTACGGATCTAAGCACAAATGCAGTAGGCTGGAGTTGGTATTTTGGTGATCAGACGGATTCGGTTTCATCTCATGAAAACCCAGGACATACCTATCTCGATACCGGATGCTATACTGTGAAACTGGTTGTTGTGGCTGCGGATGGTTGTAAGGATTCTACAACAGGGCCGGTTTGTATCCAGCCCGATTTTACGTTCTATGCTCCGAATACATTTACACCCAACGGAGATGGTAAAAATGATGTCTGGATGCCATTCGGTATAGGAATTGACCCAAATCACTATGATTTGATGATGTTTGACCGCTGGGGCAACCTGATGTTCGAAACCCATACCTGGGGTGAAGGATGGGATGGACGTGCCAACGGAGGCTCCAATATAGCCCAGATAGATACTTATGTATGGAAGGTAAAGTTGCTCGACTTTAGGGGGAATCACCATGAATATGAGGGCCATTGTAACCTTATCAAGTGATTTTTGCAAGTTTACCAGCACTTGAATAGGGAGTTCCCGATTCCCTAATTCATTATGCTTTTGTTAAATTAGTGGTCTTACGAATTTTCGTTCACCACGGGGATTTTTCCTGCTCTGATTTCCTGTGAATGTAGATTCTAAAATTCACACACATGAAACTATTTCTACGTTGTTTTCTATTCCTGTTTTTTATCCCCGCAATTGCCGGCGCTCAAACAGCGGGTAATTATGTTTTTTTCAAGGGCGATACATTGAACGGATTTGACCTGACTGCGGCACAATCTGATGCTGTCCGTCAGCATATTGATGCATTGGATATGCGTGGTTTTATGATCCTGAAGGAACGCGCATTTGTTATCCAGAAATATCATCTGGCTAAGGATCATTTTGCCAGAAAAAGCAGGCCTATTAATCCGTCTGTTACAGTTGCCTGTAATAACTTAAGTTTTGAAACAGGAGATTATACCGGTTGGACGGGCGGGATTGGTTATAACCAGAATTCACAAACAGCTTTAACCGTTGCCGCAGCCGGAATTAATACATTGGGGGTAAATTCTGCTGAAACATCTTGTTCATATCATACCCTGGTGAATACCGGAACGGATCCTTATTCCGGATTGCCTATGGTTGATCCGGGCGGAGGTTCCTGGGCACTCCGGCTTGGTGGTGAAAATATTAACCTGAACGATCCCCCTAGTTTTTTTGGCGGAGGTCCTTGTACTGCGGCAGATCCGAATACAGGTGATGCTTTTTCAAGCGGGGAGTATATCCAGCAAACATTTGCTGTTACTACCGCAAATGCGATGTTTACCTATAACTATATGGTGCTTTTGCTGGATGCGGCGCATTCTGCGGTTCAGGTTCCGTATTTCAGGGCCGAAGTGCTTGATGCAAGCATGAACCCGATTCCATGTCTTCAGTATTATGTGGAAGATACCTTGTCAACACCACCTCCGGGATTTTCGACTTCTGCTGCCACTTCTTCTGCCGGGTCCGGTGGTAGTGTATTTTATAGCAATTGGGTAAAGAATACACTCAATCTGAAAAACTATATCGGTCAGAATGTGACCGTACGTTTTACTGCTGCAGGATGTGCACTGGGAGGTCACTGGGCATATGCCTATGTAGATGCAAATTGCTCCCCGATACAGATTCTTGCATCTTCTCCGGAGGTTTGTCTGGGTGGCACTATTTCACTCACAGCTCCTCCGATTACAACAGGTACCTATGCCTGGAATACCATGCCAACGGGTACTGCAGGCATTGTAGGCACTACCACAGGTCAAACGGTAACAATCAATGCCAGTGGAACTTATCAGGTAACAGTAACACAAGCGCCAGGCTGTTTCTATACCATTGACACAACGATTGCATTTTATCCAAATCCAACCCTCACACTTACTTCCACCAATCCTACTTGTAATCCCGGGCATAACGGTACAGCAACAGCTACGGTGACGGGAGGAAATACGCCTTATACGTATTCCTGGTCGCCGGCACCCGGTGTAGGACAAGGTACAGGCAATGCTTCGGGAATGGACCCGGGAACCTATTCACTTACTGTTACAACGGCAAACGGATGTACCGCCACCGGCTCTGTTACCCTTACTTCGCCGGGAGGTGCACCGACGGTAACTCTTTCCTCCACGCCGGCCTCTTGCTCACCTGGGCATGATGGAACGGCTACAGCCACGGTCACGGGTGGCACTGGGCCATTTACTTATACATGGAGCCCAGCACCAACCGGTGGACAAGGCACTACCAGCGCTACCGGACTGAATGGAGGGACTTATACATTTGTTGTAAACGGACCGGTTGGAACCTGCTCTGATACCAATACAGTTGTTGTTACACAACCCAATGGTCCTACAGCAACCGGAACAGGAACGAATGTTATTTGTTTTGGACAATCCAATGGAACAGCTACTATTAATGCCAGCGGTGGTACTGCACCATATACTTATTCCTGGACTGCCCCTGCTACCGGTACGGCAAACACAACAACCGGATTGCCGGCAGGTACCTTTACCTGTACTACTTCCGATTCAAAAGGCTGCTCCGTTACTACGACAGTGGTTATTACACAACCTTCGGTATTAGCAGTTACCGCCACGGGCGTTGCTGCAACGTGTAATGGTAAATGTAACGGTCAGTTGATTTGTATTCCAACAGGTGGAACAACAACCTATACTTATTCCTGGAGTAGCGGATCAACATCACCGAGTGTAAGCAATGCTTGTGCCGGAACGTATACAGCCACTATTACGGATTCTCATGGTTGTATAGCAACCGATACAGCCCTTGTTCAACAGCCAACACCGTTGGTGATGAGTGTATTCCCCGGAAAAACGCATTGCGGCAAATCGGATGGAACAGACTCTGCCACGGTTAGCGGAGGTACGCCTGGTTATACCTATTCCTGGAGCCCGGGTGCAGGATCTGCTACCTCTTCATATCACAACATTCCTGCTGGAACGTATACGGTATATATAAAAGATAATAACGGTTGCCCCGACAGTATCGCAAGTACAGTTACAGATTTGCCCGGTGTAAATATTGTGGTTGTAGCACATACCAATGTCAGTTGTGCAGGTGGAAACAATGGCACAGCCCGTGATTCGGCTTCGGGTGGATTTAAACCCTATACGTTTAACTGGATACCGGCACCCGGTGCAGGACAAGGTACATTGAGTGTAACCGGGCTCACGGCCGGAATTTATACCTGTACGGTAACCGATTCGGCAGGATGTACAAATTCTGTTCCTGTTACCATCACACAACCTACACCGGTAACGGTGGCCAGTGCTCCGGCCAAGATTTGTCTGGGATCGTGTACCACCCTCAGCGCTACAGGAGCAGGCGGTACACCGGCTTATACATACACCTGGGCTCAGGGTGCTACGGTACTTGCCAGCCTGACGGTTTGTCCTTTGGTGACTACTACTTATACCGTTGTGTGTACCGATGCCAACGGATGTCTGTCACCACCATTGACAGAAACCGTACATGTAGATCCTCCGCTTGAAATATTGGCAGCCGGAGCCCAATCGGTTTGTCCAGGTACCGCTGTGCAACTTAGCTCCACCGCTTCGGGAGGAGACTCGGTTTATAGTTATGTTTGGATGCCTACAACCGGTTTAAGCAATCCAAATATTTCCAACCCGATTGCCACACCTGCTGTAACTACAACATATACTGTTATTGTTTCGGATAATTGCGGTACACCTACCGACTCCGATTATGTAACAGTAACGATATATCCATTACCGATAGTGTCCTTTACATCAAAGGATACGGTAGTTTGTGCACCGGTATGTGCCAAGTTTGTAGGCAGTTCTAATCCGGCTTGTGCTACAGCTACCTGGACATTTGGTGATGGTAGTACCGCAACAGGATGTGATTCGGCAAAACATTGCTACTTTACAGCGGGTACTTACAATGTCACTTATAGTGTAACCGATATACACGGTTGTAAAGGAAGTGCTTCTGTTCCTAATTTTATTGATGCACTTCCTTTGCCACATGCAGAGTTCACAGGCGCGCCACAACCCTGTACTATTATTGATCCAACTATCGTATTTACTGATTTAAGTACGAATGCAGTGGGATGGTCATGGACTTTTGGTGACCCGAGCGATTCTGTCTCCAACAAAGAAAATCCGATACATACCTATGCCGATACGGGATGTTATACGGTAAAATTGGTGGTAACAGCTCCGGATGGATGTAAGGATTCTACAACAGGTCCTATCTGTATCCAGCCGATCTTCACGTTCTATGCTCCGAATACATTTACACCAAACGGAGATGGAAAGAATGATGTGTGGATGCCTTACGGTATTGGAATTGATCCCAATCATTATGATCTGATGATGTTTGACCGTTGGGGTAACTTGATGTTTGAAACACATACATGGGGTGAAGGATGGGATGGAAGGGCCAATGGAGGGGCGAAATGTGCACAGATTGATACCTATGTCTGGAAAGTTAAATTGAAAGATGTACTTGGAGATAGTCATGCCTATGAAGGGCATTGTAATCTGATAAAATAGCAGTATGGATTAACTCCTGTTTCCTCTGGATTGGAAGTTGGAGTTGGTTTTATTCATATACCAACGTAAATCTTACGTTAACAAATTCTGTATGACCTGATTTTGAGAGATAAAAACTAGGTTTCCTGGTTTTTTTGAACCATATTTGTTTTAAGACAAGCGACCATCCTACAAGAGCTCCTCCCGGAGAATTCCGAAACCGCTTGCAAGATTACACACCTCAAATGAATTAAATAGTATACCCATGAATCCAAAAAGATATCATGCTGTTCTTTTTATTCTGCTGTTGTGTTCTGCAATGGGAATAAGTCAGGTTCCGCGCCAATTCGTTTTTTATACTCCCGATACGTTAAAAGGGTTTGATATGAATACCTGTTACCGGGATATGCAGCTGTATTCGCAAAAAAACCACCTGAACTCTTTAGAGCAATTGATGTACATGCGTGCACATCAGGAGGATTTTGTGGAACATAAATATGGACTCGTAAAGGCCACAAAAAAAGCTGTTGTTGTGCCTCCTATGGTTACTACGGTATGTAATAATCTGGGTTTTGAAACCGGAGATTACACAGGATGGACAGGAGGAGTTGGTTATAATTTCAATTCCAATACCCCGCTTACCGTAACGTCTCCTGCCATATCAACCATGGGAACCAATTACCCGGAGCCTTATTGTGCCTATCATACCCTCGTTACCGCAGCAGCAGGAAATGATCCTTACGGAGCATTCCCTATGCTTGATCCCGCCGGGGGAACGTATGCGCTTAGGTTGGGTGGAGAGTGGATTAATCTCAATGGACCTCAAACAGGAGACTCCTGTACATCCGGTAAAAAAGTGGGTGGACAATATTATGCCGGAGGAGAATTTGTGCAGCAAACATTTCTGGTAACATCGGCTAATGCCATGTTTAACTATAACTATGCTGTAATTCTGGATAAGGCTACTCACGCCAATGGAGAATGTCCTTATTTCCGTGCAGAGGTACTGGATTCGGCAGGTAATCCAATTCCATGTTTGCAATATTATGTTCAGTCCGATTCAACAAACACTCCTACCGGAATGCAGGTTTCTTCCGTTATGAATGGATATGGCGGACCTGTTTTTTATCTGGGATGGACGAGCAATAGTTTGAATCTGAGACCCTATTTAAATCATCACCTCACGGTGCGTTTCACTGCAGCGGGTTGTACACACGGAGGCCATTTTGGCTATGCGTATGTAGATGCATCCTGCTCTCCTGTACAAGTGTTAGCCTCTTCTCCTTCTGTTTGCCTGGGAGGAACCATCACCCTTACTGCTCCCGGAGCAAGTGCTTCCGGTACCTATGCCTGGAACACCATGCCATCCGGAACAGTAGGTATTGTAGGCTCCACTACGGGTCAGACTGTTACTGTAAATGCCAGCGGAACTTATCAGGTAACAGTAACACAAGCTCCGGGCTGTTTCTATACCATTGACACAACCATTGCATTTTATCCTGTTCCAACCCTCACGCTTGCTTCTACCAATCCTACCTGTCCATCAGGTACCAATGGTACGGCAACAGCTACAGTAACAGGCGGAAACCCTCCGCTCACATATTCCTGGTCACCGGCTCCGGGAGGCGGGCAAGGTACAGGCAATGCAACAGGTCTTGGAGGCGGAACATATTCTCTTACTGTTACAACCACAAACGGATGTTCTGCATCTGCATCCGTCACACTTGCTCCCGCACCGCCGGCTCCTACGGTTACTTTTACATCCACACCTGCCACCTGCTCACCGGGGCATGATGGAAGTGCTACAGCTACCGTAACGGGTGGCACAGGCCCCTTTACCTATTCCTGGATTCCTGCACCCGGAGGCGGACAAGGTACTACCAGTGCTACGGGACTAAATGGAGGCACCTATACCTTAGTTGTTACAGGAGCTCCCGGAACGTGTGTGGATAGTGCAACGGTGACAATTACGCAGCCAAACGGACCAACCACAATCCCTGCCAGTACGAATGTTATTTGTTTCGGACAATCCAATGGAACAGCAGGTGTTACTGCCACAGGAGGCACTGCCCCGCTTACTTATTCGTGGACTGGTAATGCCAGTGTAACCAATACGGCTACAGGACTCGCGGCCGGAACCTATACCTGTACTACTTCCGACTCAAAGGGTTGTACAATAAGTAATGTTATTACCATAACTCAACCAAGTGTATTAGCTGTTACAGCCACCGGAGTAGCAGCAACGTGTAATAATAAATGCAACGGTCAGTTGATTTGTATTCCAACAGGTGGAACAACAACCTATACTTATTCCTGGAGCGGCGGATCAACATCGCCCAGTGTAAGCAATATTTGTGCAGGAACATATACGGCTACTATCACAGATGCTCACGGATGTACAGCCACCGATACGGCCGTTGTTCAACAGCCAACACCTTTGGTGATGAGTGTATTTCCGGGGAAAACACATTGCAACAAATCGGATGGAATGGATTCCGCCACAGTTAGTGGAGGTACACCGGGTTATACCTATTCGTGGAGCCCGGGTGCGGGATCTGCTACCTCTTCGTATCACAATATCCCCGCGGGAACCTATACGGTATATATAAAAGATAATAACGGTTGCCCCGACAGTATCGCAAGTACAGTTACGGATCTGCCCGGTGTAAACCTGGTTACCGTTTCCAGTACCAATGTAACATGCTCCGGAGGAAATAACGGCACAGCCCGTGATTCGGCTTCGGGTGGATTTAAACCCTATACATTTAACTGGACGCCTGCACCTGCTGTTGGACAAGGCACATTAAGTATCAGCGGACTTACTGCCGGAACTTACGTCTGTATGGTTACCGATTCGGCAGGATGTACCAATTCTGTTCCTGTTACCATTACACAACCAACACCGGTAAGTGTGGCAAGTGCTCCGGCCAAAATTTGTTTGGGATCGTGTACGACTCTCAGTGCTACAGGATCAGGCGGTACGCCGGCTTATACATACACCTGGGCTCAGGGTGCTACTGTTCTGGCAAGCTTAACAGTTTGTCCACTTGTGACTACTACCTATACCGTTGTTTGTACTGATGCCAACGGATGTCTGTCACCACCATTGACAGAAACCGTACATGTAGATCCACCGCTTGAAATATTGGCAGCCGGAGCCAAATCAGTTTGTCCCGGTACCGCCGTTCAGCTTAATTCAACAGCTTCGGGAGGAGATTCGGTATATAGTTATGCGTGGATGCCGACAACCGGTTTAAGTAATCCGAATATTTCCAATCCGATTGCTACTCCTTCTGTAACCACAACGTATACCGTCATTGTTTCTGATAACTGCGGAACACCTACAGACTCCGATTATGTAACGGTAACGGTATATCCATTGCCCGTAGTATCCTTTACATCAAAGGACACTGTGGTTTGTGCTCCTGTATGTGCCACCTTTGTGGGCAGCTCCAATCCTCCATGTACAAGCGGAACCTGGACATTTGGCGATGGAGGTACAGGTACCGGTTGTGATACCGTCAAGCACTGCTATTACACAGCGGGCACTTATAACGTTACGTATAACGTAACCGACATACATGGTTGTAAAGGAAGTGCAACGGTACCTAACTTTATTGATGCATTGCCACTTCCGGTTGCTTCATTTACGGATGCGCCCAACCCGGCAAATATTCTGGATCCTACAGTCTCGTTTACGGATTTAAGTACCAATGCAGTGGGATGGTCATGGACTTTTGGTGATCCGAGCGACTCTGTTTCCAACAAAGAAAATCCGTATCATACCTATGCCGATACCGGATGTTATACTGTGAAACTGGTTGTAGTGGCTCCGGATGGATGTAAAGATTCTACTACCAGACCGGTTTGTATCCAACCCATCTTCACCTTCTATGCTCCAAATACATTCACGCCCAATGGAGATGGTAAAAATGATGTATGGATGCCTTTTGGAATTGGGATTGATCCGAACGATTACGACCTGATGATGTTTGACCGCTGGGGCAACTTAATGTTTGAAACACATACCTGGGGACAAGGATGGGATGGAAGAGCCAATGGAGGGGCGAAATGTGCACAGATAGATACCTATGTCTGGAAGGTTGCGCTTAAAGATGTAATGGGCAATAAACATGCTTACACGGGCCACTGTAATTTGATAAAGTAATACATGTTTTGTGTTTTTGATAAGAAGGGCTTCCATCATGGAGGTCCTTTTTATTTGCGGGTGGCTTCGGCTCCGCTCAGGCACCGAAGTAATGTTATTGCAACTGTACTTGAGTACACTTTGTTGCCGGTGGCTGAGCGGAGTCGAAGCCCCGGCAATTTGTCACCACATTATATTCACCAGCTTCCAAACAGATAATGAATCTTTTCCTATACCTGTTCCAACGATAAATAGTGTATCTCCTTCCTCACCGATTGTAACGCTCTCTAAAGAAAAAGAGTCTCAATCACTGTAAATACCATAAGGAATTGCAAGCAGAATATCTATCCCCTCACAAACAATTACTGCAACAATCGTTGGGAAGTGTCCATCTATCGTTGGGGAGAGTATGACGATCGTCGGGATGTGTGCATCAATTGTTGGGATGTGTCCATCAAGTGTTGTCATAAGTGCAACGATCGATGGAATGTGTCCATTAATCATTGGCATGTGTCCGTCAAGTGTTGTGATGAGTGCAACGATCAATGGAGTGTGTCCATCAATCGTTGGCATGTGTCCGTCAAGTGTTGTGATGGGTGCAACGATCAATGGAGTGTGTCCATCAATCGTCGGCATGTGCCCGTCAGGTGTTGTGATGAGTGCAACGATCGATGGAGTGTGTCCATCAATCGTTGGCATGTGTCCGTCAAGTGTTGTGATGAGTGCAACGATCGATGGAGTGTGTCCATCAATCGTTGGAATGTGTCCGTCAAGTGTTGTGATGAGTGCAACGATCGTCGGAGTGTGTCCGTCTATCGTTGTCAGGAGGGCAGTTTGTGTTGGAGTGAGGGATGTCTTGAAATGAAACCAACTGCTTACTTCCGGACAAGCGGTGTTCTTCGAAAAAAGGCTCCATTCATCGCCATTGCGAATCCTAATAATTCAAAGCGAATAGGCTTTTGAACGTAGTCGTTTCCTTTTAATTTGTATTGGATAAACAGGTTACTGACCCGACCGAACTGGTTTGAAGGCAGTATTCAAAGCGCCCCTTTGCTGGCGAGACTTGGAATAGTAATCTCCATAAAGTAAAACGGATCCTCATACGGTTGATATGGTATCATGTTGATAAAAATATATTACATACATGAAACATGTTAAAAGATATTATACAACACAAATGAAAATGGAGTTAGGATAAGGGAGCGAAACCTTAAAATGAAAGGACGCAAAACGAATGCTAACACGGCTAGATCATGAAAAAACACATCCTCTTTATTGCCAATTATATCCTTCCATTAACAGTGGCCTGGTCCCAGGAACTTAAACAAGACATTACATTTAAAGGAGATTCATTAGATGGATTTGATATCAAATCATCTTATTCAGAAGGAATAGCCGAGAAATTAAAAGGAAGGGAGCTGGAGATCTTTGTTAAAATGAAGGAATATGAATATGTGCAAAAGAAATATGGTATAGAGCCTGGAATAATAAAAAAGGGGAAATTATCAGTTCTTCCTGTTCTGACCTCTGCCTGTAATAATCTGGGATTTGAAACAGGAGATTTTACGGGATGGACAGGGGCGGTAGGATACAATGCTAATTCTACAACTCCGCTAACCATATTAACTAACGGTATAAATACGCTGGGTCCTAATTCGGCCGAAACATCGTGTTCTTTTCATACCATCGTTTCTACCGGAACAGATCCTTACTCTGCATTGCCTATGGTTGACCCGGGTGGAGGTACCTATGCTTGCCGATTGGGAGGAGAGAATATAAATATCAATGGCCAGAGTTTTAGCACATGTACAAGCGGTAGCCCACCATATAGCGGAGGAGAAATTATTCAGCAGACTTTTCCGGTTACAGCGGCCAATGCTCTTTTTACCTATACTTATATGGCCATTCTGGAGCAGGCAGCACACACCCCCCAGCAAGTACCTTTTTTCAGAGCGGAGGTGCTGGATGCCAATAATCAACCCATCCCTTGCTTACAGTATTATGTGGAATCGGACAGTACTGCGCCACCACCGGGTTTTTTAATTTCCAGCACAAATTCATCATCAGGACAAGGCGGGCAAGTATTTTATTGTCCATGGAATTCCAATAGCCTGAATCTTAAAAATTACATCGGGCAGAATGTAACAATTCGTTTTACAGCGGCAGGGTGCACCGTAGGCGGGCATTTTGGTTATGCTTATGTGGATGCAGCTTGTTCGCCTGTACAGGTTATCTCATCCTCGCCTAATGTTTGCGTGGGGCAGACTGTTTCATTGACAGCTCCGGGAGCAGGAACAAGCGGAACCTACCAATGGATTAGCATGCCTTCCGGAACAGCCGGTATTGTGGGTCCCACCACCGGACAAAGTATTACAGTCAATGCTACCGGAACTTATCAGGTAACCGTTACCCAGGCAGCCGGATGCAGTTATGTAATCGATACACTCGTTACCTTTTATCCTAACCCAACGGTAAGTGTCACATCTACCAATGCCACTTGCAACCCCGGATCGGATGGAACGGCCACGGCTACTATTAGCGGGGTTGCACAACCGTATACACTTTCCTGGTCACCAGCTCCGGGTGCGGGGCAAGGAACAGCCAATGTCACCAACCTCACTGCAGGAACTTATACCATTACTGTCACCACACCTCATGGATGCAGTGCAAATACGTCAACTACTATTATACAACCCAATGGATTTACATTGGCAAACAATCAAACCAATGTAAGCTGCTTTGGAGTAAATGACGGAACTGCGCAGGTTACTGCCTCGGGCGCTACAGGAACACTTACTTACTCCTGGACCGGTGCACCCACCACCATTACCAGTACTAACGGAAATGCAACCGGACTTGCAGCCGGAACATATACGTGCACGGTATCGGATAACGGAGGATGCACTTCCCAGACTGTGATAACAATTACCCAGCCTCAGATTCTGGCTGTAACAGCAACAGGGGTGAATGTTACCTGTAGCAATCAATGCAATGGACAATTGATTTGTATTCCGTCGGGCGGTACAACTACCTATAGCTATTCCTGGAGTACCGGATGTATTTTGGCCAGCTGTGCAAATGTCTGTGCCGGAATATATACGGTGCAGGTAAAGGATGCACATGGTTGTGTAGCAACAGATACAGCAAGTGTGATTCAGCCCAATCCGATGAATATAACCATGCAATCTGTTTCGGCTCATTGTATGCATTCGGATGGATCGGATTCTGTTATTGTTAATGGTGGAAATCCCGGATATACCTATAGCTGGTATCCCGGGCCGGGAGTTGCCACCAGTTGGTATCACAACATCCCTCCGGGCACTTATACGGTTATCATCACCGATAGCAGAGGTTGTAAGGATACCATGTCCAATACAGTAGCTAATCTTCCCGGAGTTGTTTTGAGCCGTCTTAACAGTACAAATGTTATCTGTAATGGAGGGCATAATGGAACAGCAATGGATACAGCTATTGGGGGCTTTCCGGCATATACTTATTTGTGGACTCCGCCTCCCGGAGCCGGTCAGGGTACACCTGCTGTGACAGGTCTTTCGGCGGGAGTATATACCTGTACCGTAACGGATATAGAGAATTGTACAAGTACAGCAACGGTGGTAATAACACAACCTCCGCCCCAAGTCCTTTCTGTTTCTCCTGCTGTGACTATTTGCATAGGTTCTTGTACCGATATTGGGGCCACTACAAGTGGCGGTACGCCTGCTTACACCTATTCCTGGACACAGAATGGAACTGCCACGACTACGCATGTTTGCCCGCTTCAAACAACAACCTATACGGTCAATTGCACCGATTCATATGGATGCCCCGCTCTTCCGGCTTATGTAACGGTAACGGTCGATCCTCCGATAGAGGCATTAACAACAGGCCCTATTCATCTTTGCCCGGGTATTACAGATACATTAACAGCCAATGCAACCGGTGGCAATGGTCAGTACAGCTATATGTGGATACCTTCCACCGGGCTTTCCAATCCCAATATAGCCCGCCCGTATGTTACCCCGACCACGACCACAACCTATACGGTGATAGTTTCAGATAATTGCGGCACTCCAACCGATTCAGCCATGACGACAGTTTATATTTACCCGCCTACCGTTTTATCCTTCGTTTCCAATGATACCATTGGCTGTGCACCCTTATGTATTAATTTTACCGGAACATCGTCACCCC
>Ga0206962_1213_pt1 | contig 15924 bp, 11 predicted proteins | sample Alteio_BWOrgHeat_27_FD_153241 | JGI IMG/M metagenome (GOLD analysis project Ga0206962, IMG submission 153241) | Enriched cells from forest soil in Barre Woods Harvard Forest LTER site, Petersham, Massachusetts, United States -... | ecosystem: Environmental > Terrestrial > Soil > Temperate forest >...
CCGAATAAAGTCATCAAAGGCTGTACATATGATTCATTGGTTGCAATACGAGCATAATTAACTCCGCACTTAATAAGAGTAGATCGAAGTACATCCTCCCTTCTCAAAGCTTCGGCAGCATAATGTGTGCGGACTTTTCTATTGGAGGTATCTATCCATTTCGACGCTCCCGATTCCGAATCTTTTAATTTCACAAGACCAATATCAGGCATCATATTTTCCCTTGGGTCATATATTTTCAAAGCAATAAGATCATGCCTGCGACGGGCTAATTTTAAAGTATCGCTAAAACTGTTTCTGGAGGCACCTGTTATATGTACATCGATAAAATCTGACAACAGGAAGGCTATACTTCTTTTTTTAGTAATATTAGTGAAATAGCGTAAAGCCAGTTCTATATCGGTTTTATTATGTTCTGGTCTAAATTCAATTAAATCACGTATAATATGCAGAATATGGCTTCTTCCTTTCTTAGGAGGTATATATTTCTCAATTTTATCACTAAAAAAGATAATCCCAATTTTATCATTATTCTGAATGGCAGAAAAAGCGAGGACAGCGCATAGTTCCGTAATCATATCACGTTTGGCTTGTTGCTGGGTCCCGAATTCCCCGGAAGCACTTACATCCGCCAGAAGCATTACGGTCATTTCTCTTTCTTCTTCAAATACCTTAACAAAGGGAGAGTTGAAACGGGCCGTCACATTCCAATCTATAGCTCTTATGTCATCACCAGGTTGATATTCCCTTACCTCACTAAAAGCCATACCCCGGCCCTTAAAGGCGCTATGATAACTGCCGGAAAAAATCTGATTAGATAGCCCCAGCGTTTTAATTTCAATTTTTCTTACTTTCTTAAGTAATTCGAGCGTTTCCATAATAATCAAGGAACTTCTACCACATTAAGGATCTCTTGAATAATCTGTTCCGCGGTTACATTCTCAGCTTCTGCCTCGTATGTTAATCCAATACGGTGTCGCATGACATCCAGACATATAGCGCGTACGTCTTCAGGTATCACATACCCTCTTCGTTTAATAAACGCATACGCTTTCGCAGCTAATGCCAGATTAATACTGGCCCTTGGAGAGCAGCCATAGCTGATCAACTGGCTGAATTTATCCAGTTTGTAATCCTTAGGTGAACGTGTTGCAAAAACGATATCAACAATATACCGCTCTATTTTTTCATCCATATACACTTCCCTCACCTCTTTACGCGCTTTAACAATGTCTTGCTTACTCAGAATCCCTGTGGTAAGCGGAAACTCATTTGCTATATTCTGACGGATAATGTTCCGTTCCTCTTCCTTTGTTGGATAACCAATTACTATTTTTAGCATAAACCTATCTACCTGCGCTTCCGGCAAAGGATAGGTTCCTTCCTGTTCAATCGGGTTTTGAGTTGCAAGAACAAGGAATGGCTCTGGCAAAGGAAATGTTTCATCCCCTATAGTCACCTGCCGCTCTTGCATAGCCTCCAATAAAGCACTTTGTACTTTGGCCGGTGCTCTGTTAATTTCATCTGCCAGAATAAAATTGGCAAACAGCGGTCCTTTACGAACTGTGAACTGCTCTTGTTTCTGGTTATAAATCATAGTACCAATTAAATCGGCAGGGAGCAGATCAGGAGTAAACTGAATACGGCTGAAATCTGCATGGATACATTTGGCCAGTGATTTAATAGCCAGAGTTTTGGCAAGACCAGGAACCCCTTCCAACAGGATATGTCCATTGGACAGCAACCCTATCAGCAAGCGTTCAACCATGTATTTCTGGCCGATAATCACTTTACCCATTTCCAGGTGGAGCATATCCACAAATGCACTCTCTTTCTGGATATGTTCATTCAGTTCATTGATGTCCGTCATAAATCAATTGTTTGATGTTGAATTAGAAATAAACCACATTTACTATTAATTGCTTTGCAAAAATAGCACGCTTCCTGAAAAGAAAAAACAGGAAATGGGTGTTAAAAAAAGTTAAGTGGAAGGGAATATCCGTTTAATTCTTTCCGTATTTCCTCAATTACGGTAAGATCGTATATGACTGATTGGAGAGGATTCTATACACGACGAAGTCTTAGACTATTTGCCACTACAGAAACTGAGCTCAAAGCCATGGCAGCACTGGCTATCATCGGGTTTAGCAAAAATCCGTTTATAGGATACAGGATACCAGCAGCAATTGGTATCCCAATGATATTATATATAAAGGCCCAAAACAGGTTCTGACGTATTGTTTTTACTGTTAGTCTTGACAATTTTATTGCTTCCGGTATAACATTCAGATCAGAAGAAATGATTGTCATTTTAGCCACATCCATAGCAATGTCAGATCCTTTACCCATTGCAATACTTACATCAGCCTGGGCCAAAGCTTCTGAATCATTAATTCCATCACCCACCATCGCCACTACCTTGCCTTTCTTTTGAAGTTCCCTAACAAATTCAGCTTTATGAGAAGGTAGCATTTCGGACCGAATTTCATTAATTCCGACCAATTTAGCAACGATCTGAGCTGTTGTTGGGTTATCACCCGTAAGCATATAAACCGCTATTCCTTCCTGCTGCAAATGACGAACCGCGTCTTTGGAGGATTGCTTGATTTTATCTGTGATTGCAATGACAGATAGCAAAAGACTATCGGTTGAATAATAAACAACCGTTTTCGCTTCTAATAAAAATTTTTTAACCTGATTTTTTGCTTCTTCTGTAATAAATACACCATTTTCTGTCATGAAAGCCGCACTTCCAATCAAATAATTTACATTATTATATGAAGCTCGAACTCCTTTCCCTGTAATACTCTCCATTTTCATAACAACCACAGGTGCAATCTCTTCCTCTTTTAACTTTCTGTAAACAGCTTCCGCAAGCGGATGCTCTGACTGCGATTCAATAGCCAGTAAAATTTGCTTTAAAGCCTTCTGTTCAGCGATAGATGCAACAAACCACAGATCTGTTACCTCTGGCTTTCCTTCAGTAATTGTACCTGTTTTATCAAGAAGAATAACATTTATTTTTTGAGCCTGTTCAAGGCTTTGGGCATCCTTAATAAGAATACCCTTTTCTGCTCCCTTTCCAATTCCAACCATAATAGCGGTGGGAGTAGCGAGCCCTAAAGCGCAAGGGCAAGCAATAACCAAAACAGTCACCATGGATATAAAAGCGTGAGGCAGAGCCTGCTCTCCCCCTATAAATAGCCATATCCCAAAACTGAGCAAGGAAATACATAACACGACTGGAACAAATATTCCGGCTATCTTATCTACGAGTTTCTGGACAGGGGCTTTACTTCCCTGAGCTTCCTGAACCATACGTATGATTTGGGCAAGGAGGGTATCTCCCCCCACTTTTACCGCCGTAAACTGAAAACTGCCCCGTTGATTAATCGTACCTGCAAAAACCTCTTTTCCGACGGTCTTCTCCACAGCAACAGGCTCCCCGCTTATCATGCTCTCATCAACATAGGAGGCTCCCCCAAATACCACCCCGTCAACTGGTATTTTATCCCCGGGTTTTACCAGAAGCCGGTCGCCTACCATTACCAGCGTTATTGGTATTTCAGTTTCCGCGCCGTCATGAGCTATCCTTATCACTGTTTTGGGCTGCAAGCCGATAAGTTTTTTAATGGCGAAAGATGTAGTCGTCTTCGCCCTTTCCTCCAACAGTTTACCTAATAAGATAAAGGCAATTACAACAGAAGATGCCTCATAGTATACATGGGGATGGAAGCCTCTTGAAAGCCAGAAAGAAGGATCAACTGTATTCCAAACACTAAACAGATAAGCGATACCGGTGCTGATAGCCACCAGAGTGTCCATATTGGCTTTACCATGCAGGGCCTGCTTCCATGCATGAATGAAAAAGCTGCGTCCGAACCAGCATAACACCGGGCTTGTGAAAGCAAACATAATCCAATTTGCCCATGTCAGATTCATAAAAAACATTCCGATCACCATCACCGGGAATGCCAAGATCGATGAGCATATTGCTTTAATTCTAAGTTCTTTATATTCAGAAAGCTTTATTTTTTCGCTTTCCTCTTCGTCTTCTCCTTCTTCTATAAGTATATCATAACCGACACCTTGCAGGGCGTTTTTCATTTGTTGCAATGAAATTTGAGAAGGGCTAAATTCCACCAATGCCGATGCATTGGCAAAATTGACTGTGGCATGAACAATACCTTTTTGTGCCAATAAAGTGCTTTCAACACTTATTGCGCAGGATGCGCATGACATGCCAGTGACGGGAATACTTTTTCGGATTAGCTCCACGTTGTAACCTGAATAGGTTTCATATCGGGCGGGCTATAACTTCGTTTCTTTTACCAATGTAGCAGCATTCAGCTCTCCTTCGTGCTTCCACACCAGCTTACCATCTTTATACAACTCTAAAACCGGAATGGCTTCGACGCCTTTAACCTTTAACAGATCTTTATTATCATCTGCATCAATTCTAACCAGCTTAAGCTTTTCTTTTTTTACCAATGCGATAGAATCCAGCATAGGAGCCATCCGTCTGCAAGGCTGACACCATCTGGCAGCGTAATCCACCAGAACAAACTTATCCGTTTTAAGGAGCATATTAAAGTCATCGATACACATTCCTTTACCAGCGGAAGAAGAGCCACCATCAAGAGGTTTTCCTGCTGCATTCCACTTCATAATTCCACCTTGCAAATTATACACCTCGGTAAAACCCATCTCTCCAAGTTTCTCTGCAGCAGCCGCACTCCTACCTCCTGACATACAATAGACCATTACAGGTTTATTCTTATCTAATTTTTTAATCTGCTCGCTAAAGTCATCCCCACGAATATTATAATTTACAGCTCCTTTCAGATGGCCTTGTTCAAACTCTTGTGATGTTCTGACATCCACAAGTTGCACATTCCCAGAATTCAGTTTTTTCTCAAAATCATCAACCGGTAGAACTGCATTGATACTTTTTACATCAGATACAGCAGGGGCTCCTGAGGATTTATTTTCACTATTCTGGCAAGAAGAAACTAGGGTTAATAAACAAAGAGAAAACAAGAAGAAATACGCTTTCATAAAAGGGAGATATTAATGAAGTGAGAAACGGTTCGATAAAACTAATCAATCCATTTCTATTTCATTGAGGAATGCTTCACAAATTTTTCCAGGTTATGCCAGGATCCTCCGTTATGAACATTCAGGAAGCCTCTGCTTTCCAGAATACGTTTGGCAGAAGAACTTCGCATTCCGGAAGCACAACAGGTAATAATAGGTTCTTCCTTCCTGTCAAATTTTCTGAGATTACTCTCCAACTGATCCAAAGGGATATTGAGTGATCCTTTCAGGTGTCCACCTGCATATTCACCTTTTGTTCTGACATCTACAATAACAGCACCTTGAGCAATCAACTCGCCCAAGTCCTGTTTATGATTTAATCCGAATATTTTTTTGAGTGTCTGTATCATGTGCGCCTTTATTTAATTCAGAACCACAAAGCAATTACTCTCATTTGAAATCCTGTTTTACAATACAAAGCTAGTCAGTGTTGGCGAAAAAATTCTGACAATCGACAGAAAGCCTCACGATTTCGATCAATTTCACCGTTTGTGTTGTTTATTAATATAATTGTCCGCCATTGTACCTTGTAAGGTTAACAGAAACTTGATAATGGAATAAAAAGCACCTATCCCCGATTTTCCGCACGAAAACCCACTACAAGTACATCATCCCGTTGAAGGACATCCCCTTTCCAGGAATAAAACTCTCCCTCCAACTTGCTTTTTTGAGCATCACATTCGAGCGATGACACTGATGTTAGCAATTTTCTGAACTGACTACGCATAAATTTTCTCTTATTTACTCCACCTTTCTGATCAGCGTAGCCATCTGTAAATAAATACACCACTTCATTATGTTTTAAAGATACCCGATGTTGTGAAAATTGGATCCCCGGGCGATCTCCAATAGAAACCTTATCTACAGGATAACATATTATTTCCGAACCTGATGCAATCCACAATTCATTTTTTGCTCCGGCATAAGTTAATACTCCAGTTTTTTTATTCAGCCGGCATAGTGTCATATCCATACCATCTCTTGTTCCGCCCGGATTGCTCGTTATCAATTTCTCCACAACCTGGTTATTTACCTCCTTCAGAATCTGTGCAGGTTCAACCAGCCCTTTGTCTTTCAATGCCGATTCCAGCACATCATATCCCATCATACTCATCATGGCACCGGGAACACCATGTCCAGTACAATCAACAACCGCAAAATACAACTCTGCCCCAGCATCATGCCTCCAATAAAAATCGCCGCTAACAACATCTTTAGGAGCAAAAAAAATAAAATGATCCATTACTTCTCCTTCAAGAAAAAGATCGACAGGAAGAATTGCATCCTGAATCCGTTTAGCATATTGAATACTATCCATAATATGCTTATTCTGTTCTTCCACTACTTCCTTTTGATGCTCAATCACTTTATTCTTCCTTTCAAGCAGTGTATTAGCCTTTTGCTTCTGAACATTATTCCGATATATCAACGCTCCAATACTGATTATCAAAAGCATTACTACTGAACCTGCATAAAGGACAACACGGTTTCTTCTTTTATCTTCTGAAACCTGCAAATCTTTACGATCCTCAATAGTTTTTCGTTCGGCTTCCATCTTTGCAAATTCATAATTCAGTTCCAGTCTTGTTACTTCCTTATTTTTCTCAATGGAGTTAACACTGTCATTCAGGGTTGTATATTTTCTAAATTCTACCAATGCATCCTTAAGCCTACCCTCTCTTTCATATAGGTCACTAAGGGTTGCATAATTATTTGCCAATCTGCTCAACTCTCCCAAACTATCGAAAATCCCAACCGCAATCAATAAATCTTTCTCCGCTTCTTTATAATTCTTCACTTTCATTTCAACCGATCCTATATTTCCATAAGAGAAAGCAATAGCACTACGTTCACCAGTTTCCATACTTATATCCAATGCTCTTTGGTAGTACTGATGAGCCATTGCAAATCGTATCGTATTAGCATACTGGGTATTTCCTTTCTCCAAAGCCGAGTCCCCTTCGGCTTCATACACATTTCCAATACCTCGAAGGCAATAGGGCATCATATGCAAATTATGCATCTCCTCAGTCATTTTCAATGCCTTGGTATCATATTCAAGGGCCTTGGAATATTTTCGTTCATCATAGAACACGCTCGCACAATTAATCAACATACGACCAACTTCGCTTTTATTCCCTAACTCATCGTCCAACTTTAATGCTTTTTGATAATATTCCAATGCCCTTGTTGTATCTCGTTGATGGTTACATATAACTCCAATATTGCCCAGACTTAATGCATAACCTACTTTGTCATTGATATCCTCTTGAACTTTCAATGCTTTCAGATCATAATCGATTGCTTTGGGATAATCTCCCAGGTTATCGTACAGTACACCAATATTTCCGAGATTGATAGCAATTCCAATTTTATTGGAATCCGATTCTTCCGCTTTTAAAGCCTTAAGTTCATAGTCAAGCGCTTTAAAAGGGTCTCCTTTTTCTTCATATATAGCGCCCAGATTACCCATCGAAAGAGCGATATCCCTTTTTAATTCTAAAGTGTCTGATTTATTCAGTTTCTTCAGGTTATTAGCAATATCCAGGGCTTCCATTTGATATTCTATTGCTCGTGCATGTTTTCCCCAATGCCAGTACACGATTCCAATATTATTAAGTGTATTTAATTCTCCTTTTTTGTCCTTTCTTTCTTTTGAAATATCCAATGCTTTCAAATCAGTTTCCAATGCTTTATCAAAACTCCCTTTCATTTCCAGAAACACCCCCAGATTGGAATAGCAGGAAGCAAGACCCCTTAGTCCTGCATTCGCAATAGCCGACTCTGATGAACCTGCGCATTTCCTGGCCAGAGTAAACGCCTGGGCATTCAAAATAATTGAAGTATCGATATTGGATCTTCTCAGCAACCAGGCCAGATTATTGATAATAGTAATCCGCGTTGTATCTGCTAACTTTTGCGTAAGGAGTACCCGAAGGGAGTCTTCTTTGAGTGGTTTCCCAGAGAGAGCGGGTGCCGAAAAAAGCTCGACATTCATTAAAAACAGGAAACAGGTAATAAGAAATACAATTGACTTTTTTCTCATATTTTCTATATTACAAAGGCTTCCTAAGCTACTAACTTACAAATTCTTTCCCGACAAGGCAATAGTCTCCAATTACAGATAAATACGTTATATTATGTTTCATTAATCATGCAAATGGCGTTGATTCGGCTTTTATTAATCGGAGAATCTCTTGACGGATGGAATATATTCTGAACATAGAAGCCTTACACTTCGTTATATGAGTATTTTTTCTTTGAATAAATGATCAGCAGGATGCACGACAGAGTCATAGAAGAAAGGGAAACATAAAATGCCAAATAAGATTTTAAAGGGTAGTACCAAAACTTCACTTCGTGATTTCCACTTTCGATAACAATGCTTAGCAAAGTATGGTTGGTTATGAACAAATCCTGGTTCCTTTCCACCCCATCAATGGTAACCTTCCAGTTGTGATGATAGTTTTGTAATAAAGTAAGTATCCTTCTATTATGGAGGTTAACAGATGCCTTTATTTCATTCTCATTTATCACAATTCCTTTTATTGTATCGCCGGGGCTACGTACCCCATAGGAATGCGAAATCTTCATTTGATGACCGATTATCTCCGCTGCATACAAATTAGTCGGATGATATGGGACTACCATGCTATCCTCCATCTGGCTTATGGGATAGCACGTATCCGAAAGATAAAGTATCTTATTTTTCATCCCCGTATGAAAGAAATGGCTTAACTCATAGTGGTTAAAGGAAGAGAACTGAAAAGAATTATAGCCTTCGTAATACGGTTGCTTACACAGCATATTGAGGTTACGCCATAAACCCTCCACCCTTACACCTAGCTTTCCAGGCTCGTTATCGGAAATCAGACGGTTGTTATACCCTTGAGGGGCATTCGTCACATTCAGTAATTGTCCTTCCCGACCAGTAAATGTTTTTACCGCTTCGGCATAAGTTACCGTTGATGGCATATTCAGTTGGATAGCAAGGAAGATATCCAGAATGACTATGTAAGGCAGGAGATGAAGAGGCTTTTTTGTTTTCCAAAATACGAGAAGCGTTATTGACAGTAATATTACCTGTAGCAGGGACTGAATAAAAACATGCTCCGAAACCTTCAAATGGATGGACGAAAGAGGATGGTAATATGTCAACTCAAAAACCCGTAACACCAATCCTGGGTTAACCGGACAAGTCCAGATAAGAATACCTATAAAAAAGGCAAGTGCTATAAAAATGATTCTTTTCAGGGTTTTAAAGCGATTTTCTACTTTATTAAGGATACGGGTAAAACGAGAGCCAGCAAGCAGCAATAAGGCTAATAGTGCAAAAGCCCTGAAAATAGCCGGATGCCGGAACAGATTCATTCCAGGAACAAAACGGAAAAGCCAATATCTAAGAGGCAAATAATCTCCCATTGCAATACCCATGAGCAGCATTGCAACAATAAGCAAGACCCATTCTCTCTTCTCTTTTCCTTTGGAAACAAACCAATCCGCTATCAGCAAAAGGGGAATAATGCCTATATAAGCATTGATCATGCAATTGCCCGAGCCCCAGTCATAACCTTCCAGACCCGAAGTGGCAAACGGAAGTAAAAATGAAATAAAAGCTTTGGGAGAGAAAGGATTTTCACTGATTAGATCATAAGAGATAGCACCGGATCTGCTGAAATAAGGCAGAGCTTCATAAACAGATACGATTACTACTGACGAAAAAGCCAAAGAAGAAACCAACACCCATAACCCTATACCTCCATGTTGCTTCCAAAAATCAAGAGCTTGCATTTTAGGGTAACGGGTAATGATAAAATAGATTACGTATCCCAGCAATCCATAAAGTGCAATAATACTTATACCAGGATAAGAACCGCTTAGAATCATAAATACGACAAAGCCTGCTTTAAGAGCCGCTTTCCTGCTCCGGGTCGTCAAGGCCTGCCGGAGGTAATACAAAGCCCAGGGGAACCAAGCTACTCCTATCAGAAATATAAAATTCTGGGCATTGCCTACAAAAAAGCCACAGCCCATAAAACAGATACCCGCAAGCAATGCAGCAACAATATACTGCCCCAGGCTTTTACATAACATAAAAGTACCGTAACCTGCAATAAAAATGTGAAAACAGAATTCTATGTTCTGGCTATAAAAATCATAGCTGCGAAACAGTGCCAATATCCATACTATCGGATACCATGCCCCGCATTCGGGATCAGAATGTAAAGGGAAACCCAGATACTGGTATACATTCCAGGACGGTAGATGAAAGGAACGCAGACTTTCCGTTACAGCTCTTCTCCATGGCAGAAAAGCATCCAGAGCATCCCATTTCAGGGTATCCTGCATAAATGCCAAAGGCCAAAAGAAAAAGGCGGAAAGAACCAGAAACAAGAAGAATGGAAGACTAGCGCGAATATAAGACTTCATATTCTGTCCTCATTTCCGATGATATGCGGCATACTAGCTAAAGATAAGGCAAAATTCCAAAATGCCCGGATATTTGCAGAAAGGAAGGCTAAAAAAAATAATTACTATCTTAGATACTTATGAAAACGAAACAGCTCTTTCTTTTTTTGTGTTTGTTACCTGTCCATATTTTTTTCGCTCAGGATACAAAAAATGATTCTCTTGTCTGGACCCTTCGAAATCTGGATGTAGCCAAATTCAGCAATGGTGTCATCATCCCGCAAGCTAAAACAGATGATGAATGGGCAAAGGCAGCAACGGATAAAACTCCTGCCTGGTGCTTTTATAAAAATGATCCGGCCAATGGCAAAAAATATGGTCGTATTTACAACTGGTATGCTGTCAATGATCCAAGAGGTCTGGCGCCTAAAGGATGGCATGTTGCAAGTGATGAGGAATGGAATAAGCTAATCGAATCATTAGGGGGAATTTCAGAGGCAGGAAAAAAACTGAAAGCCTTAAAAGGGTGGAGCCAGGATGGGAATGGAACCAACCAACATAGCTTCTCCGTTCTTCCTGGAGGTTTTCGTCTTAACCAGGCCGGCACATTTAACGGTCTGGAAAACGCAACGGGATTCTGGACATCAACAGATAGTAAGCCACTTTCCACGGCCAGCTATTCGTTTACATCTCAACTAAGCTCATTAATCAGAACTACTGATAATAAGGGGATGGGGTATTACGTAAGATGTGTAAAGGATAAATAAGGATAATGAATTTCTCCATTTCATTCTATTTATCCGGCAGATGATTAATCATAAGCCAATACAAACCAGTATTTCTGATCGTATGCCCCAGCTGGATAAAATCCAGGGGTTTAATGATGTAACTATTTACATTTAAACGGTAACATTCCTTCACATCCGGATCTTCTGAAGAGGACGTGAATACCGCCACAGGAATATTCCGGGTTATTTCGTCTGCCTTCAGTTTTTGAAGCACCTCTATCCCATTCACCTTGGGCATCTTCAAATCAAGCAAAATAAGTCCGATCGTATTCACGGCCTTTCGATTACTCCCGTCTCCGGTACCAAAAATGTAATCCAGTGCTTCTGCCCCATCCTTTAAATGGACAATTCTGTTGGTTACATTCGCTTCTTTCAGTGCACGCAGGGCTAGCTCCGCATCGCTGTAATTATCCTCAACAAGGATGATTTCCAATGGATTTGAGTTCATTGTCAGTTTGTTTAGTGATTAACAGGTATTAGACTTGATAAAGAGAAATAGAAAACAGCACCTTCATTGATTTTACCTTCGGCCCTCACGTGGCCTCCATGACGGGTCACAATCCGGTGCACGATAGCAAGCCCTATACCGGTTCCGTTAAATTCTTCATAGCTGTGCAAACGTTGAAAAACGCCAAACAGCTTATTATAGTATCGCATATCAAAACCCACTCCGTTATCTTTTACATAATAGGTAACAACCCCTCCTTCTTCCAAAGATCCGATCTCAACGAATGCATCAGGTTTGTTATGCGAAAATTTCAGAGAGTTTGAAATCAGGTTAATAAACACTTGTCTTACCAGGACAGCATCACAGAGCGCTGGAGCCATTGTTTTAACGTTAATTTTTGTTGCATTGTTTTCGCTATCTAATTTCAGAAGCTCATCAACCGTTTCTTTAGCTAATGTGGTCATATCAACCATTGTTTTCTGAACCTCTTTCTTTCCTAACCGGGCAAAAGCCAACAAGTCATCAATAAGATGTCCCATCCTTCCTGCTTCCCGTAGAATTGTATGCAAAAATTCCTTCCCCTCCTTGTCCAGCTGGTCAGAATGGCTACGTTCCAGTATGGCAGCAAATCCGTTGATGGCTCTAACAGGAGCTCTCAAATCATGTGAAACGGAATACGAAAAAGACTCCAGTTCCTTATTGGCAATTTCAAGTTCGCTCGTTCTCGTTTTAACCTTTTGTTCCAGTGTGGTATTGAATTCACTCAATGTCATGTTTTGCTCCTGTATCTTGACCAGCATTTCGTTGAAGGCATCGATCAGAAGCCCAACTTCATCCTTATTATATTTTCGCGCCCTGACAGAATAATCCTTGTGTTCGGAAATAGCCTTTGCTGTTTCAACGAGAGCCAGAACAGGCAAAGAAATATTTTTCTGAAGAATCACAGACAGCAGATAGGCCAGCAGAAAAGATACCGCTATTACACCTGCTGTAATCAGAAAATAAAGTCGGAACCGGTCGTATATATCTGACAAATCCGATTTAATGTAAAGAGTACCCAGTCGTTTATCGCCCAATACAATGGGCTGAAACCCGTCCAGAAACGATTGGGAAAAGAAATAGCCTTCCCCTGCCGGTTTGGTGGGAAAAGAAGTCAGATGTACGGAGTCGGGATAGTGAGCAAACAGGATTCCTTCTTTATTATACAAACAAGCACTTTCAATATGAGGTTCCAGTTTAAGTGCCGAAAGAATTTCGCTGGCATCGGTCGGATTATCAAAAGCCAGCGCCGCTGTACTATTGGCCGAAATGACTTTTCCTAAGGTCTCGAGCTTCTCTTTAACTTCCTGCCGCGATTTAAAAAATTCATATGTAAAAAAAGTCGTACATGTCACAAACAACACCATCCCACTGATGAGAAGCGAAGCTCTCATCAGTTTCTTTTGTATGGGAAGATCGTGAAAAGGCATGGTTTGTTTTTTTTACTTCGGCTCGTACTTATCCGTTAGTCTCAGCAGCTTTGAACTAATCTGCAATCGAGCTGTTTTTGCTGCATCCTGATTCATCTGAAGCTGTACTTTATTATTGCTGTTGATATAGAACCGAACCATACCTCCTGATCGTAAAAAATCGGACGCATCACTTACCGTCAGGATGCTCCTCCCCTTTATAGCAGAGAGAAGATCACTCAGATTGGTAATGCCTGCTTTATTTACAAAAAGTATATGGCAGCTTTTAACTTCGTCTAATGTCTTAAAGTATTTGATAACCAGCGGATGTCCATTCACTTTTTCTCCGGCACCAACATCCTCCAGATATGATCCGAAAGGGTTTCCTCCCAGCACACCAATAACGAAGGGCTCCTGATCAGAATTAAATGCATCTGCGGGCCACTCTACAAACTTAGTGAAGTTAAAAAGAAAAACAGCTTTCAGCTGATACTCCACAGCCACTGGTGCTGTCTGGGCGCACAAAAGAGTGCGTCCTGTAAGCAGCACGAATATCAAACCTAATCGAATCATTCTCCTCAGAATCGGCATGTGATCTTTACGTAAAAAGTTCTGGCTATTTCTATCTGTCCCACTTCCACATGCTGTGCCTGCAAAAGGTTTTGCCCTACAAGAGAAAGCTCCACTGTCTTACAGTGCCATGCCAGTTTGGCATCACCTGTAGTATAAGCGGGCACCCCTGGTGTAATCTGTGTTGCAGCAAGCTGATCTACATATCGTCCTATCAAATCAAAACTGACATGTCTGGTTATATTCATCATGGACTGAAACATTATTGTATTGTTCGGATCCACGCTTTCAAATGCAACTCCGGCCGAGAGAACTGCAGGATTTACAGCCCATATATTTCTGTTAAAATAGGTATAGCCTCCGCGCAGGTGCCACCAGTTTGTCACTTCATAATTCCCATTGAATTCGAAGCCCCAGGATTCTGCCCGTTGATCATTTGCGATAACGACTGCTGTATTGGGAGCATATACATCCAGGCTACGAAGGTCATTATAATGATTAAAATAAGTGGCAACCGAAAGTGACAAACGCTGCGTAGGAGTGTAGTGATACCCCAGTTCATAAGCCACCACCTTTTCGGATTGAAACTTGGTAGCTGAAGGAGTCAGATCGGCATCAAAACGGGACGGAGTTCGCACCGCCCTGGAAACTGAAGCCCAAACAGTATTATTGATATTGGGTGTCCATGCTAACCTTCCGCAAGGCTGAAATTCGTTACCTGTAAATACATTGTTTTCAAACTTGCTACCTATTGTAAGTTTTAACAAATGTGGTGCAAGGGTAATTTCATCTTGTATAAATGCGTTATACACTGGCATATCCAAACTCTTTGGGTTTAGTGCCGATGTGGTTTTGTCCTCCTCCATCCTGTAACCTACACCATAAAGTATACTATTTCTCTTTCCCAATGCCAAACGGTGCTGAATGGTTACGTCGTAGGTATTCAGGCTATATAAAAAAGGAACAGTCCCTGATGTCGGTTCAAATCTCCAGGTACGATCATAATATGCCTGAATTTTAAGTTCGGATGTTTCTGAAAATATATGGGTAAAACGGCCAAGCACATTCTGTCCATTCGTCAAAGTGTGTGTAGGCACCGTATCCTTATTTTCATCTCCCCCATAAAAATCGCCTTGCAAGGTAAACGTGTTGGCCTTAGTAGGATAATAATCCATACGAAAACCGCCTTGTATCATATCCCAGGCATCTCCTGCTTTGACACCGCTTTGCAGCAGATTGCTGTTCTGATCAAAATGCTGGGCATATATACGGTAATACAGATTGGTATCGACCTTGCTTCTTGCTCCTACCCTAACTGATGCAAAATCATTTAATGCAGAGCCTGTTCCTCCCGATACATAAAGCCCTTGAGTTTCGCTGGCACTTTTTGTAACCACACTTATTACTCCGTTTACCGCATTAGCCCCCCAAAGTGTTCCTCCCGGTCCGCTCACCACTTCTATTTTGTCCACATCGGCCAGCATCACATTCTGAACATCCCAGAATACCCCTCCGAAAAGCGGGCTGTAAACAGAACGCCCATCTATCGTAACAAGTAATTTATTGGCCAGATAGCCTCCTACGGAAGGAAGTCCGTTAAACCCCCGGGCTGTAACGGCCCAATCGTGTGATCCTGATTGAGCTATCTGAATATTGGATGCAAGGCGTAATGCCTCGGGAAGACGGGTTGCTGCTGAATGATCAATATCATCCCCACTAATCACCTGAACTGCTGATGCCACTTCGGTTAATTTCTCTGCCCTCATAGAAACGGATGTTACTTCTATATTCATCAGATCTTCCAAACTCATTTTTTTTAGTGTGGAAGAAGAAAGAAGTGTATCCTTCGTTTGAGCGCTCATTTTATCGGGCATGCTGGCAAAGCCCAAAACAAAAAGAAATGCTATTATATAAAAAGCAGGTTTTCCGCTATTGACTGATGCTGTCACGTTACCTAACTGCCGACGGATTACACATGTGATTTGAGTCACGCAATATCGCATATTTCCCATTTTTTAAATGATACTTATCGGGTTTCCAGTCCTTTTTATCAATCAGTATATACAACCAATAATATAAGAAGATATTTCCTCTAGTTTACACAACTATCATGTTATCATTGAATATCAAGGCAATATAACTCAAAATAATATTCGCGGACAAC
>Ga0206962_1220_pt1 | contig 15566 bp, 18 predicted proteins | sample Alteio_BWOrgHeat_27_FD_153241 | JGI IMG/M metagenome (GOLD analysis project Ga0206962, IMG submission 153241) | Enriched cells from forest soil in Barre Woods Harvard Forest LTER site, Petersham, Massachusetts, United States -... | ecosystem: Environmental > Terrestrial > Soil > Temperate forest >...
TACACAATAATAGAGATGAGAGACACTCTTTTTTATTAAATATTATTATGATTATTATCCAAACATGTGTTTATTAATAACCGAAAAACAAACGAAAAGTGAGAAAATCTTACATCTGTAAGATTATTCGATTATTTGGCTATTAAAAGGGCTTCCGGATTATGGCCATGTTTCGTCAAGGTTATCTTAAGTTTTCATGTTTGTTATACCCCCTCACGATATTTCCTATAAGAACTGTGGATTTCCACAGTTGACATGGATAAAAACACCTACTACCTTTCTCACAAATTAAATCTCCTCCACAGAATCTTAAACAATAAATCATAAAATCAATACTATGGCCAACTTCGGAAGATAAAGATTTTATTCGAGGTCTTGCCCAAAACACTCCGGAAAGTAAAGTGATCGTGGTAGGAAAATGTTTTTCCGTCGAGTTGATCGAGACTTCTGTCAGGCTGGGAGCTCATGGCTTTATCCCTAAAAATTGTGATATAGCGAAATTGATAGAAGCCATTTATCTGGTAAAAAAAGGAGGTAACTGTTTCAGTCTTTCATATGCATTGATAAATGAATATCTGGATGAAAAACTGGGAAATGTATCCAGGGAGTACAGTCTGTCAAAAAGGGAGATGGAAGTGTTGAAACAAATATGCATGGGTAAATCCAATAAGCAGATAGCAGCGAGCCTGAATATAGTGGCAAGGACTGTTGAATTTCATAAAACTAATATATATGCAAAAACAGGATTGAAGGGGTTGTCGGAGCTCATCACATATGGAATCCAGAATGAGTTGCGCTGAAAAGTAATAACGGAGGTTCAAAAAATATAAATACATACCAATGGGAATAGAAGAAAAATTAGAGGAGATCAGCAAAAAAGTGGATGCGAAAAAAAGAGACCTGTGGGATAAAATCCAGATTGTGGCTACAATCTTAACCGGAGTTATAGCACTTTGTTTGACGGCAATTAATTTGTATACGACAAGTCATATTTCTGATCTGTCTACGCAGCAAAATGATACGTTCCACAAGGACCAACTTGCGGAATTAAAAAATGTGGCTGACCGGAAAGATCGGGACGATAGACTTGCGGAGTTTTTATTACTGCCAAAGTGTGCCGAAATGATAGGTAGCCCAGATCATAATGTGAGGGATATGGCCATGAAAATATTGGAAAGCATTAAAGAGGACTCCTTGTTTAAGAAGCATATAATTGCCACTTATTTTGATGGGATGCAACGAGCAACGGAAACACCCCACTATGCCCAGGCATATAATACTCCGGTCAATGGTACAGGGCATCCTTTCTGGGTTTATCTCGGTCAGACTGAGAATAATAAATGGATCACGAATTGCTTTGGTCTTAAAGAATTACCTCCTCCCAATACGGTTATAGTTGCAAATATGAATGTGTATAAACATGACAGTAAGCCGGTACAAATAGGAGACCCGAATGCAGATACATGGGATTTCGGAAACAGGATCGGCGCAATTCAGAAGGGTAGCAAAGTAAAGGTGCTTGAAACAACGACATTAACCGGAGATAATTACTGGGCAAAAGTGCAATAAGAAATCAAGAGACCGGGCAGGAATAGACCGGAGAATGCAATTAAGAACTTAAATTAATCATCATGTTTGGATCAAGTATTCTGGAAGTCGTTATTGGATTGGTATTTATTTACCTTCTCTATAGTTTGCTGGCCACTACCGTAAAGGAAGGAATTGCTACCATGCTTGGACTCCGGGCCAGGATGCTGAAGAAAGCTTTAGGGAGAATGCTTGATGATGGTTTCAACAAACCCATGACCATCTTAACCATGTTGAAAGGGATTGTAATCTGTATTGCGAAAGGATTCGAGTCGCTTTTTTTCTTTATTTTCTCTATCAATGGGAAGGAACAAAAGACTGATAAACTCGTTGATAAATTTTATAACCAACCGGGAATAAAATATCTGGGTGAAAATGTATTGTATAAAAAGCCTTCTTATATAAGTCCGCAAGCGTTCTCTAAAGGGGTTGTGGATACACTAAAGGAAATGGGAACCGATAAGACAGTGGACGGTACTGACTATGCACTTATTACAGCAGGTATAGAGAAAATTAGCAACGCAAACGAAACAAAGAAGTTTATTGGCTCCCTGCTAAAGGATTCGGGAAATGATTTAGTTAAGTTTAAAATTTTGCTGGAGACCTGGTTTAACGAAACGATGGATCGTACAACCGGGTGGTATAAAAGGCAAGCCCAGGGAATTATATTTGTTATTGGACTGATACTTGCCGTATCCTTTAATGTTGACACACTTTTGATTGTTAAAAAACTATCAAAAGATAAAGAAGCCCGGAAATCCCTGGTTGATATGGCTGCCGGTTATTCTAACAGTCATAAAGATATTGTAAGAGAAACTGCTGTTCCTACAGACTCATCCAGAGCTTTATTTCACTATGCTGACAGCCTCGTTAAAGGGGACATAAACGATGCCAATACCTTGATAGCTATTGGCTGGAATGTGCCAGAGCGGTTTGATACCTGCCCGGTGAAAAAAGGAGACCCTGAATATAAGAATGACATATCTAATTGTAAAGATTGTCTGGAAAAAATGAAAGGCACCGACAAAGGGGATGAGCGAGCTGCATTGACGAAATGGCAAAAGGTGAAATATGTACTCTGTATGTCTAAGGAGCGACCCAGGAAACTTCTTGGATTTCTGATCACAGCCCTGGCTATTTCTCTGGGTGCCCCTTTCTGGTTTGATCTGTTGAATAAATTGATTCAGCTTCGAACAACTGGCAAAAAGCCGGATGAGCCAGCATCCAAGACTCCAACAACAACACCCTAAATCAATAAGCATGAATAATTTTGTTATCACCACCCGTTCCATGGATGGGAACGGAAATTTTGGCAATGAGGTAGGAGAAACTCAATTTATAGAGGTGCCGGACACAGAAAAAATTGAATATACAAAACAACATGTGGTGGGTAAGGACAACTGGTTAAAGGATGTTCTTCAGGGCAGCCCCGCCGACATTCTGATATACGTACACGGGTTTAATAATGGAATGAATGATGTCCTGACCCGGCACAACACTGTGAAAACGGAGCTCGTTGCCAATGGGTATCAGGGCAAGGTAATAAGTTTTGATTGGGCATGCGGACAAAGCGTCATGCTCTATCTGGAAGACAGACACAAAGCCGATCTGGTTTGCATCCGGCTTATCAATGACTGTATTACCATTTTAAATCAGCAGCAAACAAACGGTTGTACAGCGAATGTTCATGTATTGGCGCATTCCACCGGAGCCTATATTGTAAGGGAAGCATTTGGAGGTTCCAATATCAGTTCAAGCGATGCAAGCACCTTTAAATGGCAGGTGGCTCAATGTGTCTTTGTGGCAGGAGATATTTCCAGCGATTCAATGGATTTGAGTCAAAAGGATATTTATGGCTTTTATGAGCACGTTGTGAGAGTAACCAATTATTATAATCCTTACGATGAAGTGCTCAAAATCTCCAACTCCAAAAGGTTAGGATTTTCGCCCAGAGTGGGTCGTGTCGGTCTTCCACAGGATACGCCATCCAAATGTGTGGACATTAATTGTGGTAATACCTACAATGCCATCCCTCAAAAGGGTGGCCTGACCTATGGACATGCCTGGTATTTTGATCCCTCCAACAATCAAATATTTATGAAGGATCTGGCATATACAATCATGGGAAATATAGACAGGAATTATATTCCAACACGTACCAGGATTGATGATGACCGGTTTACGCTGAATGGGTGAGGCGGGTTGGCGGAATTCCAACCATTTCAGGCTTCTTTGCCACAAAAAACAATAACAAAATGAAAAAAATAATAATTATTGGTGAAGTTGCAAACTCCGAGGGATGCACGGCACATATAACAGTTACCGGTCCTAACCTTGTTAAACATTTTGACCCGACAGACACAGCTTTTAATATACCACTTTCTCCGCTTCAACCGGGGACATACCTGGTAAATGTAAAAGGTGTTATGGAAGGAATCTTAACGATAACTTTTCAAGGCGATGTAGTGAGTTCAGATCCCCCTGTGCCCAAAGACATCCTACCTAATATCTCTCAAACATTTATTGTCAAAATCGGCACAAACTAAGCATGATGCGAAGGACATGGTTTTTATTACTCTTTCTGTTTAGTGCAGGATTATGTCAAGGTCAGGGGAAGCCTCCTGTTGGAAAAACAGTGAACAAAGATAGTAACATTGTCTATGTCAATTCAGCTTTTGAGAGGCGATCGCCTAACGAGCGGGAAACCTGGGGTGGTTTTCTGTCCAGTGCTATTCAGACCGGGGGGGGGGCATTGTCTTTCCAGGCTCTTCCCTACGGTTTGTGGCAGATGATCCATGAAAAAGGAGATACGATTGATTATGCCTATGGTAGGGGCTGCCGGAAGACTATTTTGCGAAATGTTCAGCTTGCAGGAAGTATTACACCTGACAAGAAAAATAATTTTCAGTTTGATGACGCAGGTTATGGAGCATCATTCACCTTTCTGAATAATATGAAGGCATCACAAAAGCTCTTCGATCGCTATAATAGAGCAAAAAAATCAGCTGGAGATATTGTAAGAACGGATCAGGAACAGAGAATGCTGCTGGATCTTATCAATGATCCATCTCTTTCGTCAGATGAAAGGGGCCGTATGGTAAATGATATGCGGGCATATATTGATGGAAGGGATACAATCCAAATTATGCAGGACAAGTATAGAAACGGCCGTTCTTTCCGGGATTCCCTCTTCAGGAAACTCAATATCCGGTATTTAGGGGAAGCTTTCCTAATTCAGGATAGTATTTATCAGAATTTTATTGACAAGGTTGCAAGGCAGGTATTGCTGGTCAATGGATGTGGAGTAGATTATGACTTTCAAAAGAATTTTACACATAGCATCAGTGATTCGATCACCTTTTTCAAGGTTATTTGTTCCGATGCAAAAAAGAACACGTTGTGGTCTTTGCAGGCTACTGGAGGTTATACGTGGGCTGTTGATTCAACAAGGAAAGGAGCCAATTTTAGCAGAGATTATGTTAGAGGTTCGGCCGGTATTGATTATCAGGCCAACAAGTGGTTTGAAGTAAAATTGGCATTCGATCTTACCCATATGATAAGCGGCCAGTACAAAAACGAACAAACAGACAACGTTTATATAGGATTAACACCAAGGGTTACCATCAGCAAAAAATTGTCATTCCCGGTAACAGTTAAATTCGATTTGAATTCAAAGAAACCACAACCCTTTGGATTTATCTCTGTCCAGTACTCATTGAAATAGTGAAGGCGTTTTTCTTCACAAATAAATAAATTAGTTGATAAGTCATAAATTCCAAAATAAGTCTGCGGTAAAGGAATCCAGGTCAATGGGACTCTACCTCTCTATTTCTCTGGCTTTGTTTATTTTGATTTGTCTGCTTGCAGGAATTTATCACCATCTTGATAGGGAATTCACGACTCCTTCTGTGCATTCACTCCTCCCCAGTTTTAACGCCGCAGACACTTTTATCAAGTATGGATATCCGGAAATAAAAGCGCTATCCATTCAACTATTAACCTTACTTACAGCCATATTGATTTTCTCCGTTACTTTCTCTGAGAAAATAATTAATTACCCGCGGACGAAAATCCCGGTTCGTTTCATCCTGATAGTTGGTTGGACATCATTAATCCTGGCAATAATCTCAGACGGCATTGGCCTTGCTTATAATGCTTTGGCTCTCCCCTATGCTTTGACGGACTTATCTTTAAATACAGGAGGCACGAAAAGTATACAGTTTTTTGACCCGGCATTTTCTTCGATAAAAGCAATTCTGATGAGCGGTGTTTTTTTCATAACAGGCCTTATTTGTATAGTCTTAGCCGGGATATTTTCGATTGTCGGAAAGCCGGTGAATAATCCGTGACGTTTTCCCGCGTCCGTGTATTTTATTTTGTTTAACAGATATGATGAATCTGCTTAAGAATGTATTGCATATAGCTCACGAGACTACCATGACCACCTATTTTAAACATCTTATCCCGGCTTTCCTTATCCTTTGTATTCAGACTGGAAGTGTTTTTGGTCATGATTTTATATTGCCCCAGGAAGGTGTAATTAGTCATAAAATAAGAGTCGCTCATACGGAGTATAAGCATCCATTAAAAATGTATAATAATGTATTTAAAGAGGCGGTAACTTTCACAGACTGCATTTTTGATTCAACATTTGAGATCAACCATCACTGTCTGTTTGAAAAGCAGGTTACGTTTCTGAGGTGCAAATTTAAGCAGGATGGCTTTTTTGCAGAGTCTGAATTCAAAGACAGCCTTATCATACAGAACTGCGATTTTCAGCTTGCGACCTATTTTGACCATTCCATATTCCAGAGTCTTATGTCGCTCCGGTATTCCACTTTCAGAAATTATGTTGGATGCGACTCTACGTTCTTTCAGAAAGAATTAGATTTTTTTTCCACAAGCTACGGACATGGAATTGGATTTTTTCACGCCCGTATATTGGACGGGATTGACTTTGGAGCTGCTGATTTCTCAAGAATGATAGACCTAACGACGATTATCTCCGGTAGCAAGGAGTGCCCGATCAACCTTTTTGGAGCAACAGGACAGGAATATATCTTAATGTCATATGAAAATTTTAAATTGAAATTCAGCTCTGCAGTTCTCAATGTAGAGGAGAAAATCCCGTTGTATCAAAATTTGTTAAAATGTCAGGAAAATTTTGGTTTTAGTGACGGATACAAAAAAATGGATATTGAGTACCGGAAAATGAAGCATGGTATTTTGTTTTATCCGGATTATTTATGGTGGGAATGCGGATACAGCAAATTTCGGGTGGTCTTGTATTCCATTGGATTTATCATTTTTTTTACATTCTTAATTTTCCGAAAATATGCTATGTATTTAAAAACATACCCCATTGAATCACTTCTTCCTGATCACGGAACAAAAAAATCGACCAGTCACAATTTATTTTTGTGTCTTGTTTTCGTTTCTATCCTTTTTTTTGGACTAAAAATCGAAATAAATAAACTAAACTTTCATCATAAACCAGAATCACGGATGATTTTACTTATCTATTTATCAGGTTTAATCTGTAGCGCTTATCTTTTTCATGCCGTTTTCACGCTTAAAGGGTAGGCTTTGGAAGGGGGTAAGCAAAAAATTTAGGGTATGGGTTAAAATGGACTCTGACTGATAGAATTAATTCTCAAAGTGCAGGCCTAATTGGGGCTCTAAATGCTGGATTTTGAGGTAATTAAATGTATCACAAATGCTAATAATTTGTACATTGGCTGCACTGAGGTTGCCAGAATCATTTTAATTCACAAAAACGACCCCATATGACCCTTAATTATCAGCAGGTTAAAGATGCAGCGTTACTAAAAAATATTGTGGAAGAGAATTTCACAAATTCAACATATAATTTAAGGGCCGGTGACATTATCACCATGGATGGTAAAGATGTTGATGAATATGATATTCCACCTCAGGGAATGGTTCTTGTCATTTCCTCGGAAGAGTTTGACATGCAAACGGATACTGTCGGATATACAACGGTAAAAAATGCCCTTTCAATTAAGGGCGTAATGGCAATCAATATCGGGATTGTGGATGCGGGCTATAAGGGACCGATCTCAAGTGTATTAATGAATTTTGGAAAGGAGTCATGTACTATCAGGAAAAATGAAACTTTTCTCAGAATGACCTTCCACAAATTTGATAAACCCGCGGTTCCGATCAAAACTTCTTTTAGCATCTATCATGACAGGCAGGTATATGTGGAAGCGCGAAAAAAAGACGCGAGACTTTATCTCGACAAAAAATTCCTCTCCCTTAATGCCGTAAAAAATCAGATCACGAACGAACTTCTTAAAAGGATTGTGACCTATATAGGTGTTTTCCTTACAGCATCAGCATTAATAGGAGCGATTATTCACTATGTCGGGGCTATAAATGACCGCTTGGATAAAGTATCGGTAAATTCTGCAAACGTCATATTGAAAAACAGACTGGATTCCCTTATCAAAGTAAACGCAAGCCAGAGTATGATATCAAGGGCTCTTATGTTAAAAATGGACACGATGTCCGCACAGTTAAAATCAGTGAAAATTTCCGGAAAGAAACAATAGTTACATGAAGGGGTTAATAATCTTTGATTTGGATGATACGCTTGTCGATACAAGTCATGTATATTGGCTTGCCAAGGAAAATTTCATTGCTCTCTTTACAAAGGCAGGCTTTAAAAAGGAATATATCGATGACCTTTTCGAAAGCATAGATACGGATAACATCAGACAGTTAGGTCATAGCCCGTTAAGATATTTGAAGAGCATGAATGATGCTTACGACCAATTGATAAGCGAGGGCCGGATTCCTGACTCAAAAACAAACCGGGAAAGAATAGAAATGTATGGCAGACAAATTCTCACGAATTTGCCAGAGCCGATTGAAGGCGCACGTGAGCTTCTGGAGTGGTCCGGTCAGCATTTTTCTTTAGCATTAATTACAAGAGGAACAGAGGAGCTTCAACTACAGAAATTAAGGCATGCAGACTTTACTCATTATTTTGAAAAGATTACTGTCGTGTCTCATAAAAACGAAGACACTTTTAAATCTACGGCCCTTGATTTTCGTATTACAGCTGGTGAAACCTGGGTGATTGGTGATTCAATAAAAACAGATATTAATCCGGGAATCAAAGCGGGAATGAAATGCATTTTTTATCAATATCGTCATCATTCCTATCAATGGATTCAGGAATACGGAGAAAAGCCGATTGGGGAATATTTTGAAATCCAGAAGATAAAAGATGCTATTTCAATTTTAGGTAAGGAAGTATAGATAAAAAGCAATGGTTTGCTCTTTAAAAAGGCAATATGAAACAAGGTTTTCTTTCTGATTATTTCTCCGGTGTGGGTACTAAGCGCCTCTCTGAGGTTGAAATTTCTCCAACGAAGTCTAATCAGCATGAGTTCAATGGAATTTCAGAGTTTAAATCAATTTTCGGAACAGATAAAATTAATTTCCATGCTAAGTACATTTACCTGCATGATGATGAGGAGCAAATATTCACAGAGAATGGAGCGTTGACCTGGTATAATGCAAGGGAAGGACACGCTACGCGTACAGAGTACAGATTGTATTATACCCTGAATAGTGTGCTTGCCAGGGCTGAGAAAGGGGATCTTGTCGTAATCTGTAGAAAGGCAGAAGACGAACTGTTTATTATTGTTGCGCCGGAAGGCTCGACTTCTGAAAGACAGGTTCTCTGGCTTTTTGGCCTTAGTGAAGGAGGGCAGGGATTTGTTGTAAAAAATCTTCAGGAAGAGAAGCATGAAATCGGATTTAGCGGCAGAGCTATACTTTCTGAACTTGGAATAGAAGCACAGGAAACGATTCCGGATTATCTTGAAGACTTAATTAAAAAATTCGGCTCTGAGTTTCCAAAGACGATTGAATTTTCAAATTATGCAAGAGCAACAGTAAATAAAGTTTCAGCTATTGAGGCTCCGGATGAAACATTGATGATGTGGCTTGAGCAGGAGGAAATGCTTTTCAGAACCCTTGAAAAGCATATTCTTAGCGATAGACTTAGTCATGGATTTGGGAAAGATGGAAAGGATATTGACGAGTTTATAAATTTTTCGTTGAGTGTTCAAAACAGAAGAAAGGCAAGAGCTGGCAGGGCGTTTGAGAATCATCTTGCTTTTTTGTTCGACCAGAACGGAATTGAATATTCCAGGGGAAAGAAAACAGAACGCAACAATAAACCGGATTTTCTTTTTCCAAATGTTAAGTGTTATGAAAATAAGCTGATTTCAGATTCTTTTCTGACCATGCTGGGTGTAAAAACTACTGCAAAAGACCGATGGAGGCAGGTTCTTACCGAAGCAGATCGCATTGAAAATAAGCATTTAATAACACTTCAGCCTGCCATAAGCAAAAATCAGACAGATGAAATGAAAAATCAAAATCTTCAGTTAGTAGTCCCCAAAGCTATTATAGACTCATACGCCCCAGATCAAAGAAGTGAAATAATGAAGGTTTCTGAATTTATTAGTTTGGTAAAGAAGAGGCAATTTGATCTGGACATTTATATGGGAATATGACGGACGTTCATGATACGGCTACCCGAAGCTATAATATGAGCCGTATCCGGAGTAAAGATACAAAGCCTGAAATTAGTGTAAGACAATACCTTCATTCCAGGGGGTTCCGATTTTCTTTAAATAAAAAATCCCTTCCGGGTAAACCGGACATATATCTCAGAAAGTATAATACTGTTATTTTGATTCATGGCTGCTTTTGGCATGGTCATAAGGGATGTAAATACTTCGTTCTGCCTAAAACAAGAAGTACCTGGTGGAAGGAAAAGATTGACCGGAATGCAGAAAATGATTACAAAAAGACGGTAGAGCTTAAAAAACTGAGACTGAATGTTATTGTTATCTGGGAGTGTGATTTGAAAAGAGAAAAATTTGAGAAAACAATGTCCCGTTTAGTCAAGAACATTAAACGCCACGGCTGATTTAGATACTGGCTTTGACTCCTTTGGCTCAGATTTGCAGTTTTTGTCAATGAAAGAGATCATTTGCCTGGCAATAGCAGAAACAACCGGCACGGCCACAGAATTTCCAAACTGCCTGTACAACTGAGTGTCAGAAACGCCAATATTCCGGATAATGAAGTCATCCGGATAGCCCATTAGTGCTCTGCATTCTTCAGGGCTAAGTCGTCTTGGATTTTCCCCTTTCCCCTGCGGAATAAGAATTTCGGATCCATCCTTGTGATATCTTGCACTCAGGGTTCGGGTAACTTTGTTTAAATCTGCTAACCCAAACCCGAATCCATTACCCTTTTCCTGATGCTTTTTTGCATAGTCCTGAAGGTATTTCCATAGATGATTAGATAGCGTATACTTAGGATCAGGAGTGTTTTCAAGTATATCCTTTACCTTCATTTCCTTTTCATCGGGTTTAGGAAAAGTAAAAACCAGAGATTCAGAAAAATACTCCTTGTTGAAGCCAGCAATAAAAATTCTTTCCCGATGTTGTGGAACATAGTGTCTGGCATCAATAATCTGGTCAAAAACGAGATAATTCAGCTCTTTTAATGCCTCAATAATAATTTTGAATGTTTGTCCCTTATCATGGGAACGGAGATTTTTTACATTCTCAAGCAGGAATGCTTTTGGCCTTCTTTCTTTTAAAATTCTGACTATATCATAAAAGAGAGTCCCCTGGGTTTTGTCAGCAAATCCATGATCTCTACCGAGGCTGTTTTTCTTGGAAACACCAGCGAGAGAAAAAGGCTGACAAGGAAATCCACCTAAGAGAATTTCATGCTTAGGTATCTGCTTTTCGTTTATGGCAGTTATGTCTCCAAAGGGAACCTCTCCAAAATTCGCTTCATATGTTTTTTGAGCATTTTTATCCCACTCAGAGGTAAATACACATTTTCCTTTAAGTTTCTGAAAGGCAAGCCTGAATCCCCCAATCCCTGCAAACAGATCTATAAAGGTAAATTTTGGATTTGTTACTGGCGGAAATGGGACGTCCCACTTAATAGGTAAAAAATATTGAAAGTCAGGTTCCTCGGCAAGATTCAGTGTGTGAATTCTGTTCGATAAATATTTTTGAGCCGGCTTCTCAAAACACAGGGATACCCCATTAGTGTGGCATTGCAAATAATGAGTAAAATCTGACAGGTTATCATCGGCCCCTTTTTCCATGTTAATCTGGAGACGCTTCTTAACCGATGTGTAAGTTGCTGATTTCTTCTTAGCCATTTTTGTAGGAATACTAAACAATTTCACTATGCGTAAAGTTCGTGAATCCCTTTGAGATACTAATGGAATGCTGGTCAAAGTTTTCCAGGACCAGTGTTAATAACTTCCAGACATGATTCAGTAGTCTGTATTACTTGCGGAAGAGATTTGTGTAAATTAGGAAATACTTAAATGTCAGGTTTTATAGCAAAGTCTGATTGGTGTGAAAAGTGGTTTCCCGGATTTTCAACGATCGCTCCTTTAATTAATACTCTTCAACAAAATATCCACTGTCCTCGAATCTAAAAAAATCCCCCCGATGGGTCTTCGGAGGGATTTCACGCGGTCAACTAAACCCAAGTACCGGCATTAATAAGCCAACACTTGCAAAAAGCTTTCTTTTTTACCTGAGGAATTCATTTATTTTTTCGCAATACATACAGGCTGGTACAGACAACCATACATGATATAGATTTCTTTAGAGATGTTTTTTGAAAGGATTTCAGGGATTCGGATTCCATAATCTTCTGTTGCAACAATAAAATTTCCCTTCACTGAAATTTCTCCGTTCTTGATGGTGACCGTTGCGCTATCGGTTCTTTGTTTGCTGATATGATGCAAGGTGAGTGTTCCGGAAGCCACTACTTTTACCTGTCCTTCTTTTTTCCAATCCACTTTGGTTTGAATAATTCCTTTATAGGTGGCGTCGGGATATTTTTCACTTTCCATATAATCCTCATTAAAGTCGGTTTGCATCTTAGAGCCTTGGAACGTAAAGGTCCGGATAGGGACTGAAAATACCACTTCGTTATTGGCTGTATCAATGGCTGAACTGAGCTGCATACTGGTTGCGTCAATAGTTCCGATAGATGCCCAGCTGAAGAATGAAATCATGCCTTTATTGGCTTGAAAAACCTGTGCCCACCCTGACAGGGAGATGATCAAACCAAGGGATAGGAGAGTAGCTTTTGTTTTCATGGCATATTGTTTTATACTATAACCCTATTCTATACAGTAGATACGTTTTTTACTCCATAAAGGTTCGGTTATTGGGAATTATTCGGTGATCGGGTTGTAAGAGTAGGCAGAATATTCTTTTGTGCTACAGGACACAAAAAAATCCCCCCGCTGGATCTGCGAGGGGATTCACTATAAGCGTAATAAAACAAAACATCAAGCAAACCTAACCCAAATTACGGAGCCAGCACCTGCAACGGGTTGCTCCAGTTACCTTGAACACCCTTGGTGCAATAGGCTACCCGGAAAAAATAATGGGTAGCGGAGGTGAGGCCCGTCATCAGAAACTTCACCTTGGTGCCGGTATACACGGTGGACCAGCTGAGGGCGTTTGTCTGATCGGTTGTCATCTGATAGATATAGGCTGTTTCTCTGGCTGCCTTGGTATCGAGTTTCACCGTTCCTTTTAAAGTGCCGGGCAGGGCGGTGAAGGTTTTGGGCGTACGTACAGCCGGTTTTTTAACCTCCATACCGGCAGAAACGATAATGGTTTCTGCATTCTGAGGATCGGCATTGGCGATGCTTTCCACATAAGCGGCCAGGAGCTTCAACAATACATTCAGCTGTTTGAGCTGGGTATGCATGGCTGATACCGAACCTTTGGCACGGGTCAGGGACAAATTATAGGCATTATCCAAAGCCGTTGCTTGTGCCGTAACAGTGGCAAGCGTTGGACTTGGAGTGGGGAAGTGGGCGTTGCCTGTCATCTGTGTTACACAGTGGTTAGCCAGGGCAACAACCTGCGGAGGTGTAAGCTTGGTCAAGTTTAATGCAACAAGCTTTTTAAGCACCTTGGGTGTTGTAGACATTGTTGTTAGGTTTAGACTTGCTTGTTACGGGTGGACAGAATCCTCCCATTACGGCAAGCCGGTTAATATCCCTCTGCGATTTTCGCAGACGGTGGCTTTCATTTCCCTGAACCGGATTTCAGCACTTACGTCCTATGCCTCACCCCGTTCCAACGTAAAAGGGGAAATGAGAAAGTACTTTTAGCTACTCGTTCTTTCGTTGTAGCATCTGTTTCTTTATGGATAGCATCTGCTTCTTTACCGGCAGCGCCTTTTCTTTACTTGTCATATTTCCTGCTCTGTTTATAAGGACTCCTTCTTCACTTACAGCGCTTCCTTCTTTAGTTGCAGCGCTTCCTTCTTTACTTGTAGCGCCTCCTTCTTTACTTGTAACGCTTCCTTCTCTACTTGCAGCGCTTCCTTCTTTACTTGTAACGCTTCCTTCTTTACTTGCAGCGCTTCCTTCTTTACTTGTAGCGCTTCCTTCTTTACTTGTAGCGCTTCCTTCTTTACTTGTAGCGCTTCCTTCTTTACTTGTAACGCTTCCTTCTTTACTTGTAGCGCCTCCTTCTTTACTTGTAACGCTTCCTTCTTTACTTGTAACGCTTCCTTCTTTACTTGTAGCGCTTCCTTCTTTACTTGTAACGCTTCCTTCTCTACTTGTAACGCTTCCTTCTTTACTTGTAGCGCTTCCTTCTTTACTTGTAGCGCCTCCTTCTTTACTTGTAGCGTTTCCCTCTGCACCGGTAGCGTCTTCTGCTTCAATTATAGGATCCGTTTCTTCACGAATAGCGTCTATTTAGTTCTTTAGATGCGCTTTAAGCTTATAAAGTCGGCATAAAGCCCCATGAACAGCAGCATGATCTAAGCTCCCGGCGGAATATCATCATCTTCAAATTCAAAATCCCAATCATCCATGGGGGAATAGTTGTCTTCTTCATCCAATTCGTATTCAATCATCTCTTTGGCAAGAGCAAAGAGGTTATAAAACTCAGGATGTTTTTTCAGGAACATAAGCACGGCTTTTTTTTGTCTGGGCTTAAGAGTATTTATATGATACAACTGGAAAACCAAAAAGCAGGTTTCATGATTTATAGTGGACATGGCATTTCATTTTTTTTTATTAATAATAGACATGCAAAATGCGTGCAGAATTTTGAGAAAACCGAGGGGAAAACATGCGAACAAGTTTATTTACGGATGGGAAATACGATCTTGAACGTAGAAAGTGAGGAGAGGGGATACGGTAAATGCTTAGATTGAAATGCTTTCTTTTTTCTTATTTTTTTTAGAAAAAAAATGCAATGGGAAAATGAGGGAGGAGTTCAAGTTAAATCCTCCCCCTGCCCCCTCCAGAGGGACGGCAAAAGTCCGGTGGACTTTTGAGCGAGTTTGTGGGATGACATTCGTATCCTTTCAAGTTTATCCTCCCCCTAACCCCCTCCAGAGGGGGATAGCATTCGTATCCTTTCAAGTTTATCCTCCTCCAATGGAGGACACGATTTTTGTCCCCCTCTGGAGGGGGCAGGGGGAGGATCTGCTGTTTCGTTGGTGAGCGTTTTAACAAAGTAAAATGAACGTTTTAACAAAGCATACCCGCCAATCCTGATCGAATTTTGTAAGAAAATAAACAACATGAAATTCATCAACAAAATCTACATCAACGGGCAGTTTGTAACGCCACACGGTTCGGAAATTTCCAACCTCATTAATCCAACCACAAATCAGGTTATCGGGTATGTCACACTCGGTGACGAGGTGGACACGCGCATGGCCATTGCAGCGGCCAAAGCCGCTTTCGTAAAATTTTCAAAAACAACTGTTGAAGAACGCATCGGGTATTTGCAACGCCTGCACGATGCGGTAATTAAAAGAGTTCCTGAATTAAAGGATGTAACAATCCAGGAATATGGAGCTACTGTTCAACGGGCGGCATGGTCTAACCAGCTCGCTGCGGAAAT
>Ga0206962_1221_pt1 | contig 15494 bp, 18 predicted proteins | sample Alteio_BWOrgHeat_27_FD_153241 | JGI IMG/M metagenome (GOLD analysis project Ga0206962, IMG submission 153241) | Enriched cells from forest soil in Barre Woods Harvard Forest LTER site, Petersham, Massachusetts, United States -... | ecosystem: Environmental > Terrestrial > Soil > Temperate forest >...
TAATATGATCCTTTATCTCAGTATAAATGATGATTTAATGATAGAGTTACCTGTTACAAATGTCACTTTAATTGATCCTGTTTCTCCAAAAATAAAAGAAGATAATATCAAGTTACCTAAATTAGATAAAGAAATCACAGTTATCTCTAACGATAATACCTGTCGGATATGTATGGATAATGACATATGTACTATCAATCTACCCTGTGGCCACTTATGTTTCTGTATTTCCTGTTGTCATACTTATATCAAGAGTAATAAGAATACATGTCCTTTATGTAACACCCGCCTAACTGAGATTAAGAGATTCTATAAGTAAAAATTGATAATTGTATTAAAAGGTATATACAATATTCATTTAATAAAGATGATGATATGGATAATGATTATGATTTAGAATGGTCTTTTAGTACTTTGATTTTACCTACTAATCCAATTAAGAATCCCTCCAAATTCATTCCTAAAATCACAGTCATAAATAGAATAGAGGCAATTAGATCTGGAGGGAAAACTGGTACCGGTTCATCTATAATGCATAAGTTTAACACAAAAATTAAAGAGTTCTTTGGCTTTCTACCTAAGGAAAAGACTGGTAAGCTTGTAACACTAATTCATCATTGTCGCAATGAATTGAGATCTTTGAACCAAAACATTAATACTTTGTTAGACCTGTTCAATAATATTATGGACAATAAAAGTATTCATTTAGAAAAGAAGGAGAAACAAGAAATTGTCTTAACAACTATATTCTTTCTCAAAACATGTTATAAAAATCTAGCCATAATCCTAGTAAATCTTAAAATGTATCAGGGACTATTAAAGGCTGATGCGAAAATAGGTACAAATGGATATCTTGTTGCCGGTAAAGGATTATATGATGAGTTAGATCCTTATTTGAAAATAAAAGAGGCAGCTAGACAAGTTGAGTATTCTCTTTTAGAAAGAGTAGCCAATGACATAAGTATTCTTACTTATTGTTTTGACCGATTATCTGAGCTTAATTTAAGTTCAGATGATTATGAAATATGGGCTAACCTGAATAGTAAAAGGATTGAAGCCAGTCTAAACTCTTATAAGGGCTTAGGTAACATGATTGGTGTTATTATACATGGCCTAATCATAGCTGGTATAAATTTTGGAATAGGTATTGGCACAGCTAATCCACCGGTCATTGTTGCTGGGTCATATTATTTAGTATCAACTATTTTCCGTGTAATAAGGATCGGTATGAAAACATATTATGAAAATAAATTGATACTAGGTCAAAATAAGTGTAATAAGGTAACATATTTTAAAATCAAAATTATAACTGTTGCAACAACCATAAATAACTTTCTTGATGGATTTGCAAATACAATCTTTGGTGTCCTAACTGTTCTCTTTCATATACCGATAAGCACGATTAGGCCGGCAAGTAGTTATCCGGAGCCAATGAAAATTTGATATTTTTTTATCATAGTCTATTTAACAACCAATGAAGCTATATGATCAAAAATAATATGAAATCATTGGTCGCATCAACTATTCTTCAACACTTAACTAGAGAAAAACAAAAGGAGCTCTATAAATTACTTCATGATGAATTATATATAGATAAATCCTTAAAAAATATGTATATGGTTGAATATTGGTATAGTTGTCCCACAGGTGGAGACTGGTGTGACCATGATAGACCTTATTTAATTACTGGATCTTATAGTGAAGCAAAAGAGTTTTTTGATAATATTTCTAATAAATATGGAAAAGAGCTAACAGATAATGATCACAGTCCTTTAATCGAATCATACCGACTTTTTCATGGGCAAACAGTTTTAGAAAAAATATCAATTGATCATATCAATCTAAAAATATTCAAAGAAAATTATGGATCAGATAATACTATTTACCCAAGAGTTCAACTGGACTCAAGTGAGTTAACTAAACAAGTTGTTAAACCGGTTTATCCTAACTATGAATTAACCTATCCTCTTTTTGATGTTAGATTTGAAGGTAACTATGATACAAAAACATCCTTAGGTATTTATGATAATTTTGAATCGGCAATACATCTATATATAAATAAAACTAGAGAATATGCATTATCGAAAGACCATTATCATTTACATTACGGAATTACTTTGACTATTATACAAATTGACAAAAATTATAAATTTACTCACGAATATATTGATGAACTAAAGAATACATCAATAATTATGAAATCGGAGAGATGTCCGGCCAATGATTAAAAATTTGATTTATATACTTTTTATTGACTCTTTAGCAGAATAAAAGAATATATAAAATGGACTCTACAAAAACAATCAGAATTATCAAATTCATTGATTCAAAGCCACCTAACTTAAATCAGAATAAATCACTTTATTCTGATCCTTACCAAATTATTTCTTTGTTAGGTCTTTGCTTAAAATATTATGATTCTGATGATATTTATCAAATTATCAAGAAGAATATTAAAAGGGTAGAAAAAGAAAATGATAATGGAAAAATATGGTTTAGATAAAATGTCAGAAGAACAGATAATTGAAAAATATGGTTTAGATAAAATGTCAGAAGAACAGATAATTGAAAAATATGGTTTAGAGACAGAGTCAGAAATGGACTTTGATGAGTTTTTATTAAAGCACCCAGATTTTGAAGAGATTAGGAAAGAAGTCGATAAAATAAGTATGTGTCAAAGTCATGGTATAAGTCGAACAGCAAATAGTTTTGAAACAGCACCACAGCTTTTCAAGATCTTATTCTCGGACGAAGAGTTAGATTCAATTGGCCAAGTATTCAAATCTGATAATAGTCCTTTAATCTTTGTCAGAGAGGAAGGAGATAAGATAACTAGTTTACAATTCGTAAAATTCTCAAATAACAAAAAGTTTTTTGAGAATATGCATTTAAATCTTACCTTTGATTTGTTTTCTGAAGATATCAAAAGTGTTAGTCAAAAGGATAACTTTATCAAGGTTCTCAATGATTCATTAGATGAGATAGCAAATCTGGAAATGCTGGCAGATTCTGATAATATGATTACATATGGAGGAACAGCAATAGAAGAGGAAGAACCCAAATTATGTATCTTATCATAAAAATTGATTTATAATTATGTTCTGATAAACAATTCTAAAATTCTCATACAGCGACTAATATGCGCAAAACGATTGACAGACAGATAGCAAAATTAGATGAAACAAATAAACCATTTGACTACACTTTCAAAGAAATATTCATTCCGGCTTTCGATCAGAATTGTCGTATGTTTGACCTAAAATTTGAAATAAATTATTTTCTTGTCCATGTTCACATAATTTACAAACCAGATTATCCTTTTTCGGCTCCAATAATCATATTCATAAATTTGATATCAGCAATTAAACATCCACTTATTGATCATCTAAAAAGTATCAATATGTGTGACTATAGTATTCTAATTGATATTAGTCAGCAAATAATCAACTGTTATCTAATCTTTTTAGAAATGTTAGAGTCAGAAGAGAATAGTGATTTAGTTGAGCTTGGTGAAGTAACTTATCCAATGATGGAAGAAGAGATTGAATATTTCGTAAGAGAAGAGCAAGAGTCAATAATTAATTATTTTAGTAGTGAAGTAGAAAAATCAAAGAAAATAGAGAAAATAGAGGAAATCACAATTCTTAGTAAAGCGGCAACCGTTGCAGAACCTAACAAATAATATTTCATTTATACTTGTTTATAATCTGTTTAGCAATATTGTACCCGACAAAGAATGCTGGACCAGCCGTATTTCCGTCGGGAACAACTGGTGAAACTGATATGTCAGCAACTCTTAACTTTTTAACGCCATAAACTTCACCTTTTGAATTGACAACTCCGCCATCCCGTTCTAAAGCCATCTTACATGTGCCTGACCAGTGGTGCGCGTGATCGAGTCCCGCTTTTATCAAATCCTTCAATACATCTGTATCATTAATCTGATCAATTGTCGGATTAACAAGCTGATAACCTTCATATTCCGGTTTACTCATAAATACATTGTTCAGAGCGATAATCTGTTTTTGATATACTGAAACAATACGATCTAGATCAATCGGTTCACTCATCAGTCTTTCATTCATAGCTGAAACACGTAGAGGATCCTTATCTTGAATTGTATCTTGGCCAATCGATTGCGGATCCAAATTGTAAAATGCAACTAAGAGAACTCCCGGTCCGGCTGATATCCCGATCCATTGAAAACCTCTCCTTCCATTTTCAGCACTATCAGGATAAGGGAGGAAGGCACCACCTAAGTATAATGCATTTGGATCGACAATAGTTTGATTATCTGGGTTTGGGGTTGGGCTAGTAAAAGTAGCCATACTGATCAAATGATTTTTTGAGCCAACACCAACAGCCTTATTGTCATAAACTACCTTGATACCTAAACTTTTGAGCAAATCTTTATTGCCAATGCCAGACCGTTGAAGTACTTCATTACTATGGATGCCCGCACAGAGAATCACTTCCTTACCTGGTCTAATTGTCTCTGATTTACCATTTCTAATGATTGACACAGATTCCACTCTTTTCTTTGAATCGAATGTAACTTTATTTACTGTTGTATTTAGATAAACTTTGACTTTTCTATTCTTATTTAAACTGTTACCGGAAGTATCAATGATATCTGATAAGAAATCGATAGAACTGTTTGCTCTATTTCCATTCTGTTGTTGAAATAAGGACCATCTGGTGAATGTACCTATTGGCGTATTTGGATCATTATAATCATTAATTAAAGGATAGCCAGTTGCTTCAGATAGAGCATTAGCAAACTGTTTAGCCACTAATTCTTCCTGTTCCGGGGCCTGTCTAATTTGCATCTTACCGTTTTGACCATGATTTATTGGATTGAAAGCATTAGTGACACCAATAAACTTTTCTAACTCTTTGAATCCGGTTAGAGCCGCTTCAGAATTCCAGTTACTGTCATTGTTGAGTTGGGCCCAAGAATCCCAAAACCGATTAGTACTTCTCACGTATTGCATACCATTGATCGAAGTTCCTCCTCCTAAGGCACGCCCAGTTGTATAGTTCATTGTCATTCCATTTACAGCATCATTTGATTCTGTTTCTTGGTTATAGAAATATTTCCAAGTATAATTCATTTCTAACATTCCGGCATTAGGTGATTCCAGGATTAACGGGTCAGAATCGTGATTTCCGCCTCCTTCAATACCTAGGACTGAGAACCGGGCATCAGATAACATACGCAAAAGAGTGGCACCAGCGGCACCCATACCTACGATAATAAAATCATACTTGGTCATTTATATATATTACTCATAGGAAAATAAAATTAGCTTGTTTTCTTTAGAATTGTATGATGAACCGGGGCCTGGCACACAAAACGGATTCACAATATGGTATAAATCATAATAATAATGATATTGAAATTTCTTTTGTCAACATGCTAAACAAAAGTGTGTTACAATATCATTTACATTATGACGGAATCCATATTGTGAAACCGTTTTGTTTGCCGGGGCCCGGTAATCATTATAATTACTATTATACTGGTAACTATACTGTATCAATTATAAGGGTGGAAAAGTATAACAGCGAAACATTTCCAATAGTTCGTCGGCTGTTATACTTTTCCACCCTTATAATTGTTACCAGTTTACTTTTGTTTATGATGAACCGGGGCCTGGCACACAAAATGGATTTACAATAAGGTATAACTCATAATAATAACAATATTGAAACTTCTTTTGTTAATATGGTAAACAAAAGTGTTTTACAATATCGTTTACATTATGACAGAATCCATATTGTGAAACCGTTTTGTTTGCCAGGGCCCGGTAATCATATAATTGCTATTATGCTGATAATACTTATAAGTGTGGAAGGGTCTAACAACTAATCATTTCTAATAGTTAAACCGCTATATAGGCAGCACTGGCGCCACATCGGCGGAAGGTTGAATACCTTCGCCTGGCGAAGAAGGGGCAAAGCCCCTCCTTAACCTCCCCTTTTAAAAAGATTTGACAAAGACAGTACAATTAAATGAGAATATATGAGACTGTTTAGCATATATACTGTTTAGCCTAAGGTGGAAAAGTATAGTCACCATTTGTAATAGTTCGTCGGTCGTTATAGTTTTCTACTCTTATAATTGTAATCAGTTTACTTTTGTTTACAATGAACCGGGGCCTGGCACACAAAATGAATCCACAATAAGGTATAAATCATAATAATAACGATATTGAAACCTCTTTTGTTAATATGGTAAACAAAAGTGTTTTAACAATATCTGTTACATTATGACGGAATCCATATTGTGAAACCGTTTTGTTTGCCAGGGCCCGGTAATCATTATAATTGCTATTATACTGGTAACTATGCTGGTAACAATTATAAGGATGGAAAGTATAACAGCTAGCCATTTCCAATAGTTCGTCGACTGTTATACTTTTCCACTCTTATAATTGTAATCAGTTTACTTTTGTTTGTGATGAACCGGGGCCTGGCACACAAAATGAATCCGCAATACGGCATAAATCATAATGATAACGATATTGAAACCTCTTTTGTTAACAATATAAACAAAAGTATTTTATCAATATCTGTTACATTATGACGGAATCCATATTGTGAAAGCGTTTTGCTTGCCAGGGCCCAATAACTATAATTATATATAAATTATACGACGGAAAATATAATAATATTATGAAATAAGACAATTAGCCCATAAAATGAATTAACGATATGTTTCGCGGCCTATATTGTTATTACTATTGTTAATTCATTTTGTGATCCAATGTCCTACTCTATTCCTAACCCATAAAAATTGATATTATAATACATTGACTAACCTATTTCATATTAAAATATCAATATACAGATAATGAGCTGGATATCAGTTAATTGTGTTGTCACTTTTACAGATTCTGATGATTCTTATCAAGACCAAATAGAATGTATTTATCAATTTAAAGCTGAGCAAGATCAAGACATTATGGAGATAGTTAGGAAATTAGTTATGGAAGAAAACATAAGAGACGTATCAGAAGAAAAAGAGAGAGAAAATAAAAGAAGTAAAAAGTCATACAGAGATATAAATATTACAAGTATTAAACTAATATCTAATTGTTGGGGTTGTAGGTCTGATCAACCTAATCAATTGGCTCATGTAGATCTTGGTGGTTGCCTATATGATGAAAAAGATGATTAATGTTCATCATATTATTAATTTATTGTCCTTTAATAATAGGATTTAAAGAAATGGAAAAGTTCTTGGGCAAAGATCTTCTCAAAGAGCTCTGTAAAGATCAGCTACCAACGATAGGTCAGGTATGGCCATGTTGTCCACGTCTTGTCTTCTCACTCAAACTTAAATTTACAAAGGATGATTGGTATGATCAAGTTAAAAAATTTAACTATAGATTGACTCCTGTTGATAATTCATCTCTATTCCATGTTGCAAACTCTTGGGGTCCCAATTACGGCAAAGAAGCCGCAACTTATGGTCTGGCCTATCTTAAAGAATTACATAAACAGTATATTACTGGTAAACCTGATGATATTAATATGAAAGATTATATTGTCACTATAATAAAAAAAGTGAGAATAGCAATTAGAAAGTATGGTTCTACCTTACAGAAAAGAGAATTTATTGCTGAAATCCTTTTGATACAAAGTACTATAAAGAATATGCAAGATGATAATATTAAAAGTTCATATGATGATTTTTTAACTGTTTTAAAGAAAATGGATAAGATTAAATAAAAAATTGATTTATAAATAGATTATAGAGGCCATTATTGTTTCATTTTATTTAAGTATCATAAGAAGGAAAAAAGAGAAAAAATGACCTCCTTTGAGTCCAAATCTTTTTTCGACAAAAGTGTATTTTGTCTCTGTTGCCAGTCGATTTGGTCAAAAATCGGTATGAGCCAGATATTAACAACTCTAACTATTTTGACAGCTCTAGTCGGCTGTATCTGTAATATTACTGTGTATTCAACTCCAACTCTACTTTCCACACAGGTTGAAACAGCTGGTCTTCTCTGTCACATCATATCTTTTGGTACATCTCTTTTCCTTACATCATATTTTGGCCGCTATTTGTCCAAGTTACAACATGCTCAAAAGGCCGATTTCAAAACATATGATTGTTGTTGTAATTACTACTATCATAGTTGCATATGTTATATTCTTGTTGGTCTATACTGGTTCTTTACTTTGGTCATGTACATCGTTATTGCGGCTCAACATGATAATGGTAACAACATGGTTATTATTAACCAACTTTCTAAAGGTATAATCATGTACTTTTCTTCATCCTTAATTTTGTTTTCTTGGGTCGTCATCTTTAGACCATTCATTCCGAACCTTTGCTATGCATTCAAAGTTGACCGGCCTTCCTGTTATTTACCCTTGACAATTGAAAGGACAAATGAATACAATAGGTATAGTTGGTTCATTAATTTTTTCACAAATTATGGTTTTTATGAAAATAAGGAGACTGAACAATATGGAATTTGGTCATCAGTCTCACTTACTTTCCAGCTTAGTATGTCTATAATTGTCATGAATTTAAGTTTTTCGGTTTACTACAATGATCGGCTATATCATGACATCACAATTATCTTAAGTACAGGTTCTGTTCTTTTCTGCTTGGTAATCCAATCACTGATCTCCTATGCATCCTATTTAAAAAATAATAGTGATGGGGTAAAGGATACAGTATGGTTTTCTATGTTTACCTATTTCTTATGTTGTGTTGGTTGCTGGTTAGGAGTTTCATTAATTCCTTTTTTCCTTTACATGCCCTATCAGGGTATTTGGAAAATCGACAAAGCTTATCCTGAGACCAGTATGATCCGAAACATCTTCTATTTGGTACAAGGAGTCCCTACACTTATCATTATTTTGGTACTATTGCTCGTACTGATTTACCAAATAGGTAAATGTATCAAATGGTGTTTCTGTGAACAAGTAGCCAATGAAATTTCTGAAGCTCAAAATAAAGTTCAAGGATTCCAACAATTGGCTGAACCAGAATCAGGTATCACGATGGCTTAATTAAAAAATTGATTTATGAATGATAAATTAATCTTTTATTTATGTAGAGTAGTAATAAAAGTATTACAAGTAATAAAAGGACTATATAATGATTACTCTTGAATCTTTAATCTCTGGCCAATTCAATATCAATATTATATACTATTATCTTTTGTATCAAATATGTCAACTCCTCTATTCCTACCTTTTGCAAGTAATTGTCTATCTCCAAATATACTTTCAACCGTTATTCGTCCAATCGTTCTATTTAGATAGCAAGGGGAACACAAACATTTATGATTACCTAGAATACATCTATAAAACTAATTCAGGAAGACTCTACAAAGATTATACTAAACACAAGAAAAATAATAAATCTTTTACTGATAGTTTATCACCTGGTACTTATATCATTACATTTGCCGGTAAACTGGTTTTTACCAAATATACATTGGAGAAAGATAAATATGGTCAAGTAGAAAGATATTTAACTATGTGGCTACTCTCTTTTGATAATAATTTCTTCAATAATTTTGCTAAAACTGTTAAAGGTCAAGTTAAAAAAGAATGCTCTCTATATATCAAACAGGCTGAATCTCGAATTTACAATCATGATGGTAAAATTTATGGTCTTTGGCATAAAGTTGGACCAATCCCTAAAAGATTATTAAGAGATACAATTATTTCCGATACAGTACTAAATACATTGATCAAAATATTTGAAAGTTTTTGTCAGAAACCGGCATATTATGAACAGTTCAATATTCCTTACAAACTGTGTTTATTGTTTTCCGGATTGCCAGGGTTTGGTAAAACTTCAGTAATTAAGTCTTTGGCTAATGAATACGGTTATAATCTGTATAGTATGTCTTTACGAACTGTTACTGATGATCTTTTACCTCATATCTTTCTAAGTATTAAGAAGAGATCTATTTTACTTTTTGAAGAGGTAGACTGTATGACATCAAGACAAAAAAATATTGTGAAGACGACAGAAGAAGGGGAAGAAGAAATAAAAGATAATGAATTCGGACTTGATGGTAAAAAGGAAAAGAATAATAGTTTATCTCTTTCAGCTTTTCTGAACGCCCTCGACGGAATTCTTGTTTGTGAAGGCTTAATAGTTATTATGACAACTAATCACCCAGAAGAATTAGATCCGGCTCTAATAAGACAAGAAAGAGTACATTTGCATTGTCGATTAGAGAAATCTGTAGAAGTTTATTGTAAAATGTTTAAGAGGTTCTTTCCTAATATAGCTAATGATTCAGTTGATACATTTGCAAATACCTGTTTTGAAAAAGATCTGAGTTTGGCAGACGTTCAAGCTCATTGTGTTAAACATTTGGATAATGTGGAAAAGGCTTTAGTTATTTAATTATACACACCATCTTTATAAAGATTACCAAAGGCATCCGCCATATAGCCAATAGGTATTTCTATGCCTCCCTTATTAGATTCAAGATCAAAGTATTTAATATATGTAGTTAGACCGGCTGTCTTATAACCATAAAAGGAGACATTGAATTGATCCGATATAGATTTAAAAGAAATGGCTATCACTTCTCCAGCACTAGCAGTTTCACCGATCAACACATTAATATTTTTTATATTGGGTAAAGTATCTTTTGTGCCACATATTGTTGGATTAGAGGTTGATGAATAACAACCATCAGATACTCTGAATAGACCAGGTACCATTTTATCCTTTGTCTTAAAATATAGATATCTTCTCCTTTTTGTCATATTGAAAATAGGACTTAGAGCAGCCATCATAACTGTATCTTTACCACCATAATTATGATTAAGATCAATAGTAATCGTATCAGTATTAGAAAAGTGTTTCATGATTAGGTCATTATCTATATTTATGTATTGTTTTTGTATTATTTTATCGTTGTAAGGACAACTTGGTATCCATATAGCTTTTACTTTTGTATTATGAAGTACTACATATTTTATTTCAGGGTATTTTATAGGTCCTTCCTCTATTTTCTCTGTTGTTGTACCTTGAATAATCTGTTTCCACTTATATATTTCTTCAGGAGTCAAGTAACCACCGTGTTCTTGGCCCCATAACTCTTGGAATTCTTTGATAGTTTTTATATTTGCATATTTACCTTCTTGATAATTGACATAATACTTTTTCAATAATTTGACAATTTCATTGATGACCAATTGTTCATCTTTGTCTTTCTCTTCTTTTTCTTCTTTCTGATCCATATATACACCTATTTGAAAATAAAATTCCCGATTTTTATCTGTAATTTACAAGTCATAAATAGTCATATCTTTTAAAACAGTGAATTATAAAATTACAGATAAAAATCGGGAATTTTATTTTCAAATGGGTGTAGTTATTAGTTACCGGGCCCTTCACAACAAAACGGATTCACAATATGGAGTCCATCATAATCAGAACGATATGGTTTAACACTGTTGTTTAGCAGTTTAACTCAGAGAGCGAAGCGAACAAGCCGCTAGGCAAAAGTGTTTAACAATATATGATTCATACGATTTATACCGTATTGTAAAGCCATTTTGTGATAAGGGTCTCGGTCCATCATAAACAAAATTATATTAGGTACAATTATAAGGGTAGAAAAGTATAACAGCTGACCATTTCTAATAGTTTGCCAGCTGTTATACTTTTCCACTCTTATAATTGATACCAGTATAATAGTTACCGGGCCCTGGCAAACAAAACGGATTCACAATATGGAGTCCATCATAATCAGAACGATATGGTTTAACACTTTTGTTTAGCAGTTTAACAAAAGTGTTTAACAATATTGTTATTATATGATTTATACCGTATTGTGAAGCCATTTTGCGATAAGGGCCCCGGTCCATCATAAACAAAATTATATTGGGTACAAGTATAAGAGTATAACAGCTGACCATTTCTAATAATTCATCAGCTGTTATACTTTTCCACCCTTATTATGGAAAAGCTTTAAGTAGTTTTTTATAAGAATGCCGGGGCCCTTATCACAAAATGGATTCACAATATGGAATCCATCATAATCAGAACGATATGGTTTAACACTTTTGTTTAGCAGTTTAACAAAAGTGTTTAACAATATATGATTCATACGATTTATGCCGTATTGTGAAGCCATTTTGTGATAAGGGCCCCGGTCCATCATAAATAAAATTATACTGGTTACAATTATAAGGGTGGAAAAGTATAACAACTGACCATTTCTAATAGTCCATCAACTGTTATACATTTCCACCCTTATTATGGAAAAGCTTTAAGTAGTTTTTATAAGAATACCGGGGCCCTTATCACAAAATGGCTTCACAATATGGAGTCCATCATAATCAGAACGATATGGTTTAACACTTTTGTTTAGTAGTTTAACTCAGAGAGCGAAGCGAATAAGCCGCTAGGCAAAAATGCTTAACAATATATGATTCATACGATTTATACCGTATTGTGAAGCCATTTTGTGACAAGGGCCACGGTAATTATTATACATAAAAAATCGGGAATTTTATTTTCAAATGGGTGTATATATAACTATTTTATAAAAAAATTGATTTGACAATACATTATGAGTTTTTAATAGTATTTGAGTATGACATATAGATAATAAACACAAAAATGTCTGTGAGTAATAATGGTCAATGTGTAAACTGTAATGGCACAAACTTCCTTTCTTTGTATAGAACAGATAATGAATTGTATTGTGACACCTGTTATCCAGATCCTATTGAGAAAATTCGAGAAAGGAGAAAATATGAAGATTTGATCTTGGGTATTGATGATAATACTCTTACAAATAAAGAAAAGGACAGGCTAACAATATTTTATGAAAAGATTATTGAAATGAAAAATCAAGAGATTAAATATTTGAGAAGTTTATTAAAAGAAGAAGAAGAAGAAGAAAAAGATAGAGAAGAAGATGTAATGGAAATAAATGAATCTGAATAATTCATTTATAACTTTATATCTAGACAATCATTATCATTTTGTTTGTAGGGAAGGAGGGGCACTTGGATTCTCAACATAAGGGGTGATATTTGGATTAGTAGGTTTCTCAACATAAGGATTGACCAGTGAATTACCCTGAGTAGTTTCTTTATCTTTCTCTTTCTCTTTCAATAAAATATACTGGTTAATCAGATTAGTAATCTTGTTAATCTGTCTAATCGCTTCATTCCTATATCCTACCATATGACTAGTTCTATCATAATTTAGCGGTAATTCATTGAGCTTGGATATTAGGTTAATAAAATCTTTATGTATAATATTTTCAATATTTTTCTTAAACACAAAGTCCTTTTTGCATTGGTAGAAAATACGAAGACACTCCCACTTCAGGTCATTTCCAATATAATCATAGTCTTTAGTGTTATTAAATCTTATATTATCCATATTTATATACAGAATCGCGAAACAATCAATTATTTCTTGATCTATTGCGTCGATTGTTTTTGTCATTGTTGTTACCGTGTTACCCATTCTAGTTGTATAAATAATCCCTTTAAAATAACTTTCTGACAAATATTATAATAATCAATTTTTATAAAGTAATATGTATATGCGGGCCATCAGTTCTCCTATTTGAGTCCCATAATTCATTTATAGTTGAATATCAGTATACTCATTATCTTTTTGCTGAGCTTGTGATGGAGAAGGAAGAGGTGGAGCACTAGGTTCCAAATAAGGGTTAACAGGTGGATTCTGTGTTTGTGACATTTGCCTAATAGTTTCTCTTAATTTTTCATTTTCATTCTGTAATTCCCGTACCTTATCATTTTCCTTTTGTAACAATATATTATATTCACTAATAAGAGTAGTAATTTTCTTGATCTGACCAATAGCATCATTCCTACAGTTTTGTCTAAATGAATTTTCACTCCTAAAATGACTATTATCTAATGGTAATTTATTCAAAAATGCAATTAGCTCAGTGAAATATTTATGTGAAATATCTTCAATATCTGATTTTAGAACGAATTGTTTTTGGCAATGGGCTATGATTTGGAGACACCTATCTCTAGTTTTAGTTGCTACATCATAACAATCAGAATCCCAAACCATACTGAATGTTATTTTTGATACATTATCAGTCAGACTAATGAAACGATCATTTATCTCTTGATCGATTTGTCCAATTGTGACCATCTGGTTACCCATAATAGGTAAAGTTGATTCTGGAACCTCAATGAGTAAAAGCCATCAAGTATTTAATTAATCAATTTTTTATAAAGTAATAGTTTACCAATAAATTTCATTTTCTGGATAAACCTGTCAAGGTGAATCCTTTGGATAAACCTGTCAAGGTGAATCCTTTGGATAAACCTGTCAAGGTGAATCCTTTGGATAAACATGTCAAGGTGAATCCTTTGGATAAACATGTCTAGGTGAATCCTTTGGATAAATCAACTTATTTTATACACTGTAGCCATATTAAATCAGATCGACTCAAATATAGGAATTTAGCAATCATAATAACAATTTCATATGGTATCTCATGAAGGCCCAACCCTAATCTTTTCACTAATATAAAAGTAATTATTGATCTACTTATTATATGTTGAACTTTCTGATTTCTTTTCTCTAGCTTATCAAAACCATCACTTCTATTTCCATTTGGCAAACAAGTTAAAGTAATATTGCTTTGTAATATACTGATTAATTGGTTTTCTAAATCATTATCATTTAGAAAACTAAAGTCTAATTTCTGTAGCGATATAACTTTAATTATTTCTTTAGCAAAGTCCAACAAAAAAGTTTCATTGAAGCCATGTCGATGTTCCAATTCGACAGATCTAATTTTTGTTTTAGGTAATATGTTGATGAGAGCATCAATACTCTCTTTGCTAAAGCTAGCATCAAGGGTCAGTACAACTATATTGGTTTTAGGCAATAATTGGAATAATTCAATTATCTTTTGACCATGTAGATAATGGCAAGAAAGAGAAAAAGATGTAATTGTTAATTTGTTTTTAATTATGTTATACAGGTTTACATAATGATGATCCAGCACAAATTTAATGGTTAGTTCGGCAATTTCTAATTTTTGAATAAGCGGTGTCGCATAAACACCAAGACTATCAATAGTCAAAGATGCCAAATTTTTATCTATGGCTCCAGTATAATTACCACCATTATAAATTAGGTAACTATTACTTGCTTCTGTGATAGACCAAATATTCGGAATTATTTCAGATAGGATTGACAATAGATGGGCCTTTACAGGTTCATCCATTATTCTTTTTCTTTTTCTTTTTTCTTCTTTTCTTTTTAACATTAATAATTTATTTCGCTTATTACTGTTTTATCAATTTTTTATGAGTGTGAGATAAGTATTTAACCATATTAGGTCAGATCGACTAGAATACAGGAACTTAGCAATAATTATAACAATTTCATAAGGTAGTTCATGAAGACCTAATCCTAATCTCTTGATCAATATAAAAGTAATAACAGATCTACATATTAGCTCTTGTATTCTCTTATTCCT
>Ga0206962_1222_pt1 | contig 15467 bp, 15 predicted proteins | sample Alteio_BWOrgHeat_27_FD_153241 | JGI IMG/M metagenome (GOLD analysis project Ga0206962, IMG submission 153241) | Enriched cells from forest soil in Barre Woods Harvard Forest LTER site, Petersham, Massachusetts, United States -... | ecosystem: Environmental > Terrestrial > Soil > Temperate forest >...
TGCAGGCGTGCCCTGCTCATGTTTCTGCTGATGTTGGCGGGGCAACTTTGTTATGCGCAGGGGACTGTGGATGAGCCTAGCAATGGCAATGCGAAAACCGCAGCGGTTGTGCCTGCTGTTTACAGGATCGGGGTGGGGGATGTGCTGCATATTTCGGTATGGGAAGAACCGCAGTTTACCGAGACGGCAGTAGTAAGACCGGATGGCAAGGTTTCGATGCCTCTGGTCAACGAGGTGGATGTGGCTGGGCTGACTCCAGAAGCTGTGCAGCAGGCGTTGACGGAGCAGCTGGGAAGATTTGTCCACAAGCCGCGCGTGACGGTTACCGTACAGGAAATTCACAGCCGGATGGTATACATCACCGGCGAGGTGCAACGGCCAGGTGCATATCCGCTGATGGATGCGATGAACGTGGTGCAGTTGGTGTCGCGCGCTGGCGGAATGACGGATTTTGCGAAGCAAAAGCAAGTGTATGTTTTGCGTGCTGATAAAAGTGCGCGGGTCAATGTGAATTATCAGAAGGTTCTGAAGGGGCAAGCGCCACAACAGAACGTGGAGCTGGCGCCTGGAGATACAGTGGTGGTGCCATGAGAATCCAAAGACTGGGCCTTCTTCTGTGGCCCTGGATGTTTACCAGTGGAGTAGTGACGCTGGCAGCTGCGCAGCAGATTCAGTCACAAGCACGATATGCTTCCGATGACGAGGGCGGAACCAATCGCAACAACGCAATCCACCGAGCAGACAGTGACAATCCGCGCACGACCAGCACCGAGCCGTTGAACAGTTGCGGCGACTCGCTTTCGGTTGCGCTGCAGCAAGGAACACCGGAGTTTCCCTGTTGGGCCAACATTCGCACTGTGGAGCGGTGGAATACGGCTGCGATCGTGTCGGGCCTGCAGCCGGGAAGTGCTGCGACGGTCGACCTGCCCAAGTATGTGCCTTCTACATTCAAGTTCACGCTGGGAGGATTGAGCGGGTTCAGCTTTCCCAATGCCATGCCGGGCAAAGCCTATGGTGGGTTAGGCGCAGCGGCGGGAATAGTGGAGCGGCGGCGCTGGCAGTTCATGGCGGAGAATGGCGGAGGCTTGGCAGTCTTTAAGGTGGGGGGGGGAGACTACCTTGTGGGTCTGAATCGTGCGGCGATCCGCGCGACAGGCGAAATCAACCCGCGATGGACGTGGCAAGGCAGCGCGACCAATACCTATGGAACAGATGCAGCGCGAGTTGTGGCTCCGCTTGATTTCCGACAGGTAGGCGAAGCGGGGGTGCCCGCGGCCGATACGGTGGTATATGGGCTGCATTCCGGAAGGATCACAACGGGTGAAGAAGGCGGCAAGCTGCGCTACGTGGACTCCAGGAGGTCGTACTGGGACTTCAGCGCGACGCACACTTATACGCAATATAACGCGAACAATTTTCTTGTGCAGACAGCACGCGCTAAAGTCGAGTATCTGCATGCGCTGACTCCTGGGATGGGGCTTGGCGTCTATGGTACCGGTGGACATCAGACGGGTCCGCTTGATTGCAGCTTAGGCGGGGCTGGTCTGCGGTGGCTCGCTGCATGGGGAACGCACTCCAGCCTGAATGTTTCCAGCGGCCTGAACGGGGCCAGCACTTCATGCGGAAAGCGCGTGCAGTTTACGGGCACGGCAGCGTTCTACTTGCGGTTTACGCCATCAACTGATCTTTATCTTTCCGGGGGGCGCGATCTGAGTGATGGCGTCTTCGAGCATTCAGTGTTTTTGAATACGGGTGCTGCGGGCGTTCGCCACTCGTTCAATCGGGTTGTAGACATACGAGCAAGTTTGAACGGGATTCAAGGCGTCGATCCGGTCACGAAGCAGTCATATCACGGTACATTTATAGATGGAAGCCTGCACTACCGCATGGGGCTGGGCTTTTCGCAAGAGATTGAAATTCGTCAGTTCAAGGTCGCAGGCACGCCAACAAACGACCGGACGATAGCTGTTTTCACGTTGTGGTGGACTCCCAGTCGGACTGAAGAAGTTACCACAGCGCGTGCTTCACTTCGATAGATCTAAATCTGCCTTTCATCTTTGACGTATCTTGAGGGAGCCATGCAAGAGAAGAATATTCTCGTGCGCTTTCTTGCTGTGCCGCTGCGGCAAAAGGTCGTTGCCGCGGGCATTGCGGTCGCGATTGGGGGCGGAGTTTTCGTCTTGGCGCGGTACGGCGAGGCGAAGCTCGCGACGACGGCTGTGCTGTCGTTCGACGCGTCTGCGGTATGGCAAGGTGAGCCTGGGATCATGCATGCGACAAAGCCCGCAGTAGCGCTTGCGCAATCGATCCTGAGCGATGACGTGATAACGGGGCTGGCGACGAAGGTTGGCGTGAAGGGCGATGCTGCGGAGTTTCGCTCTCGCCTGGAGTTGGTGCAGCCCTCGACCAAAATGCTGAGCGTGAACTACGAAGACGCTGATGCAACAATTTCCGCAGCAACAGCAAATGCCGTGGCAAATGTGCTGGTGACATGGATGCCCTCGCCTGTCATTACGCCTGCTGCATCTACTCCTTCCCTACCTCTTCCCTCGCCCCAAGTGACGTCTGCTGTAGTGCAACCGCATCGGCATCCACGGCCTGCGCTTCCGCGAACCGATCTGCTGCGTGAGTTAGAGGCGCAATTGGCGACGACAGATCAGAGGCTTGCCGCATTGAACGCAGTGCAGCCGCAAGAGAGCGCGTCGCGAAAGGCTGATACCGCCGCGTCGCTATCGAGCACTCAAAACGAGCAGCGACGAGCGCTGGAGTCGCAGCTCAGTTTGGCGCAAAAGAAGCTCGAAGCTCTACGTGTGCGCTACACGGATGAATATCCGGATGTGGAGACGGTGAAAGAAGATATCGCTGACATCGAGCAGAGACTGGCTTCTATACGACCGGCAAGCAATGCCCCCGAACAATCTGCGAGCCCACCCAAGGTAGATGCCCGCGAAGGCGACATGAGTCATCTGAGCATGGAGCGTGCCCGTTTGACACAGGCAATTGTGGTGGAGAAACGGCATGAAGCGATGCTGCGCGATCTGGCTGCTTCGGAGGGAGATTCGCCCGTGGCAGCACCGGTGGTTTCTCCGCCCCTTACAGCGCAAGCGCCCGTTCGTCAGTCAGTAAATACGGTTGCGGGGCAGGCCCCGCGAAGTCCGTTCACGCTGGTGCGGTTGGCAAAACATGCCGACACGATTCAGACAGAGAGTGGCCTTTTGTGGAGCGGGGCACTGGCGGGGATCCTCTTTGGCCTTCTGTATCTCAGGGGTGCAGCCTGGCGGTATGGGCCTGTTGAAAGTGCCTCGCCGATGGAGCAACAGCCTCGGGACAACGAGCTCAACGCAGACGCTGCCAAAAAAGACGCAGACCCATTCATGCGCACAGCCAAAGACATTGAAAATCCTTCGAGAGACGAAGTTCAAGAAGAGATTGTTGAAGAGGGTCCGGAAAACCAAGCCGAAGAAACAATCCGTGAAAAGTTCTGGGAGAGTGAAGTCCGCGAAGCTCTCTCTCTCACCGCTCTTGGTCGCGAAGAGGAAGCGCTTGCAGCGCGCGATCACTCACTTGCCATGGACAGGCGCCGAGTCAACGGACTTCACGAACTTCTCCACTATGGCGAAGTGTCTGAAGCTATTCGCGAGAAGATCAAAAAAGATCCAAATAGCTGGATGGCTCACACGGAGGAGGCACGGATCGCACTTGCGACAGGCGACTTCGAGACAGCCATCAGGGAAATTAAACTCGCGAGTACCGTGGCGCCAGAGAGTCTGAAGCCTCAGCTGAACAAGATCATCATGCAGCTGGATAAAAATGTAGAAATCAGTAAGTAGGGGCTTGTTCGCCAGTCGAGGGCGAAAGGCCATTTGTCCGAATGGGCGACTCTTCGTCCAGTGAATTACTTCACAGCGACTGCCTCTAATTCCATTGTGGCTGGTGGAGAGAAATAGTCGGCCATCGCGTTACCGAAACTTTTTGCGAATCAATTCGGGTCCGCCCACCTGTTCTGCCTTGAGGTTGAGATCGACCTCGCCGCGCTCATCGATCTTGCTGCCGCTGGTCATCCCATAGTCCTTAAGGTCGAAGGGGACGACTCCCTGGACGTATCCTGAGCCACCACCCTGGTCGGCGATTACCAGATTCAGTGTTGCCGGCTTAGAAACACGGCGCATGGTGAAGGTGCCGACAAGGTCGTAGGTGGTTTTCCCCGTCTGGACAACTTTGTTGGATTTGAACGAAATGACCGGGTCCTGCGCGGCGTTCAGCAAGTCCCTGCTCTTCAGTTTGTCATCGTTCTCGCTGTTCCTCGAATGCACGCTTGCTGTCTGGATTTCGACTTGAAATACGGCCGACGTAGGGTCGCGTGACGCGAAGGTTAGAGTCGCATTCCATTTGTCAAAATTGCCCGTCAGGGGCCTCGAAGATTTCATATTGAATCGGATGGAGCTTTGGATGGGAGTGACCTGGAAGACAGGCACTTGCGCCCGGGACGGCGGGCACAACAATGCACTCGCTACTACGAGACAGATGACGGGCAGTCGCATAACGAGAGTCTGGATGCGCGGGGCATTCTTGTCAACCGGCCAATGGCTTTCGACACAATGGATGGCGGTGAAAAAGGATGGCGATGCTATCGTGAGAGCTCACATATCCAGTTAACTTCCCATGTCTTTCCGCCGTCTGACGAAAAAGACTGTTCCATTCGTGAAGATTTAGGTGAAATGTCGAGCCAGACGTAGCGCACAAGGACTGCGCGGCCTTCCCAAATTTGCTGATTGTAGAATTCACCGCGCTTTCCATAGAACTGCCCCACAACAGGCGGAAGATCGAGAGTACCTTTGTCGAGATCCAACAGGTAAATACTCCACTGGTGCGATTCGGAGTTATAGAGTCGGAGCGTTTGCGCCTTTATGCGGAGTTTCTTATCTGGACTGGAAACGTCGAACTCTTCGAAATTAGCGTTGCTGTCGAGAAGTTTTTTATGATTCGAGATGCCATTGTATTCAACCCAGACGTTCGAACCCTTCAAGCGTTCGGGAAGTCGACGAACATGTGCTTTCCAATCGCCGATGAGGAAATCGAAATCGTGAGATCCGTCTACCTGCGTAGCCGTTGATCCGTTGCTTGAGCCCTGCGAATTCTGGAGTCCCGGAAGTGCATAAACTTCAACGGTAAAGAGCGCCGCACTCATGACCGCGGGCAGGACGAATCCAAATCGAATCGATTTCATGCCAGCCATGCTCTCATGGGTTGAGAATAAGCACAAAGTCGCGAACTGCCGCTGCCCCCATAACCACGCACGAGATTCGCCGCTGGATTTGCCTCGGCCAAACGTGCAAAGGCCAGAAAAAAACGTGATGATCACTGAAGGATGACTTGGCGCAAGTTTGCCTCGGCGAGCGCGTAGAGCTAGTGCCTTCCGACCGATAAAGTGACAGGTATTCGCCCAACGTTGAGGGTGTCTCTTAGGGGTAACGCGGCTGGTTTCCAACCGTACTCGAAGAGACCGAAATCAAAGAGTATACCTGGCATTGCAACAGGCATACTTTTGCCATTAGACTGGTTATGGCCGGAGTGGATCTGTGCACGGTGACAGAGCTGCTTGGGCACAGGACGCTGCAAATGGTAATGAGCTACCCATAAACTCCGAAACGCAATGGACACCAGAACGGACACTAGCGCATTCCAAACACAACAACCATTACAAAAGCTCCCTGTAGTGCATAGAAACAAATAGCATTAAAACACGGAGAGGTGGCAGAGCCCGGTTGAATGCACCTGACTCGAAATCAGGCATACCTTTACGGGTATCGGGGGTTCGAATCCCTCCCTCTCCGCCATATACTCATAAGCCCTTCAGCGGCAATACCGTTATCGATCGAATCCCCAATAAAGACGCGGTGTCCACAGCGGCTTCGCCTGAATGAGCCTGAATCCGCCTGAAACCACCATAGCGCAAAACACCCCTCAAATGGTAACGCGACGGACAAATTTTGAAATCATTCGGTAACGTGGCGGAAGGTAGTTCACGGATGGAATTGTCACGATTCCCGATTCCAAGAAAACCGAGTTCTCCAAAAAGGGCGTAGGGTGAGTCAACCACAGGATCGTGAACGGCCCTCATCCAAGCGTTCATCGAACTGCACTGGGTTCGCCTCAATGGTTCCGCAGAGTGACACAGGCTTTCCCAATCGCTCTTCCGCCCACGCGATAAACTCAACGAACAGAGATGGATTTCGTGTAGACCTATAACCCCTTCGGTTTAATAAGGCAGTCATCAACCGTGGAGTCGTAATGCACAATTCGGCCAAGGAATCGGCGAACTCTTGCCAGGCTAGCATTCGACCACTGGCCCAATGCTGATCTGGTCCCAACCGCTTCAGGAAACCTGGCCGTGGACAGAACGGAACCGTGACAGCCAAATTCCCTTCCCCACCTCGTCGTCGCGGGAGTTGGCAGACACGAGTGGCGAAGAAGCGAGCCGTAGGCCGATACACGAAGACATTTCGGAGGATGGCTGTGGAGCGATTGAAGAGTTACCGTGCCGCGCGGGCCATGACAACGCACGATGAAGGCGAGACTGAGGAGCGTCCATAACAGCAGTGCAACCAAAGGCTACGTTGGCGCAATAGCCACCGCAGGCTGACGAGGGCTGGGAGGAGTGCGTTCATCGAGCTGTTGCCTAGTGGTGCACACGTTCGGATATGAAGTCTGTGCAGATTAGCTATGCAGCGGTAGATTCGTGCAAATGTCCAAACGTATCGGACGCTCGCGCTTTCAGGAACGCGGTACCCTCTTCGGAAAACGCGAAATCGTAGACCGTATAACAGGGACCGCAGAGCCAGAAATGCTCTACGCGAACCTGTCCATGGTGATTTTGTAGGACACGCACGACGCGACCGTCACGAAGATAACGAAGTCTTTTCTGACAGGCTGGATTGAAGCAGCGATCCATCATGATGACTACTCCGACCACTTGTATTGAAATCTGACTCATCTTGAGAAACTGTTGTGTTCGTCATGCGCCAAGGAAGCTCGTTAGCGTTGCCGTTCGTGTGGGCAATAACTGTCGTACACGAGTGTTTTGCTTCGCCGTCTACCAACGCTGATTCGTTTGGTGCCGAACTGACGGTTAGATAGCAGGACAGACAGATGGAATCGAATGTGCCGTCTGCATTTTGACGATGGGCAAATTCATCACTTCCTCTGGAGTTCATGGTGACCTCCTGCACCTAAGAGAAATTGACGTTTCTTGCGCTTAGTATTTTAAGCCGAATTTTGATGCGTACTCAGCAAGGGCAACGATTAACCCGCAGAGCAACTATTTGGGAACAGAGCGTAAATGGCTGGCGCGCTCTCTATCATCAGGGCACGCTTGTCTCAAGCGAAGAAGACGACGTCGTTCCTGCCTCGCCCCAAACCTAAAAGCGTACGCCTCGACGTCCGTAGAAGCGGTGGCGATCAGCCCCTATAAATCGGCGTGTCGGAAGCCATCTGCTGGGATGTCAATTCTCAACGCGTTCTGCCGAAGAGCGTGCGTGCATTCTCACACCGGATTTTCTTCTTCTCCTCAGCCGTCAAATTGAGACTGTCGAATGCGGCCAGCGTGTCTGCAAGCGTGAACTGAGGGAAATCCGAACCCAGCAGAACGTGATCGATACCGACACCGCGGATGGTCCAGACGAACTCGTCCCGGATGGGCGAGTCCTTGAGCAAAACGGTCGTTCCGGAGATGTCGAAGTAGATGTTGTCCGCATAGAGGCCCCTGGCAGTCCGAGCAGCCCGTATGACATTCCAGAAGCGAAAGTTCATGCCGCCCAGATGCGCGAAGATGAAACGCGTTTTTGGTGCTGCGAGCGCGAGGTTGAAGAGTTTCTCGCTGTCTCCCGGAATGATGTTGAAGTTGTCCATCAAGACGATCATGCCGAGATCGCCAGCATGAGTGACGACGGTGAGAACGCGCGGGTCCGAAGGATCGAATTTCTGCGTGTGCGGATGCAGCTTGAGAACCTTGAAACCGAGCGCTGCGACGCGCGTGATCTCTTCGAGGGCAGCCTCGCCGTCATACGGATGGACCGTCGCAATCGGCAACATCTCAGGGTGTTTCTTTGCGAGGGCAAGGTGGGCGTCGTTGCTTGCCTTGATGTCCGCTGGATGTCCGCTCAAGGCCTGGTTTGGGCCGCCAAACCACATGCCGCCGAACCCGACCAGGCTGATCCCTGCGGCTTTGGCCTGCGCCTCGTACTGTCGCAGCGACGTTTCGCCTGCCCACAGATGCACATGGCTGTCGAAGACCTGTTGGGCAGATACACCCTTGCTCAGGAGCAGAGCAAGGATCGTGAATGCGGCTTGAAGTTTCACGCAATCTCCGGAAGGATGTCTTCAACATTCTTGCACTCGCTGTTTGTCAGCGTTTCAAGAATCTCCCGCCGAATACATCTGGATCCTCATGCCGCTGTCGGAGGCTGAGAGAGCCGCGCAGTTCAATCTCGAGCTCTTCAGGATGAAAAAGAGTGACGGCAGGGCGAATAAACCACACAAAATTTGGTGCAATCTCAACCATATACCGGAGACAACAAGCCCGCAACGCTAGAAGATACTTCGTCAGGAACAATCATTCAAACCGTAAGAACACCTGGAGCGTTTATCAGGACCAAAATGATGGTTGTCTTCAGCTCACTCGGCTTACCGGTTTTCGTTACTTTGTTGCAAGCGCCTCTTTGTACGTGGCTTGTGCGATACGGGCAATGACACCTTCACGAGTGTCTTCGTCGGCTCGACTATTCGTAACGAACAGCGATTCCGCCATCTGAGCCTCCCCCGAAGCCTTCGATCGAGATGGACATCTTCAAGATCAACTCTCTCATCGCTTCTCCTTGCATTGCAAGACCTGAGGGGGGCCAGATCGGTGTAATTTTCCGAGGAAGGAAGGTGTCGCTGGCCTTCGCGCGGCCTTGCTACATCAGTGGGATAAGTATCCGCATGCATTCTCGTGCTTGCCGTCGTTCTCGTAATGGTTATGAACCTTTGCCCAATCGGGAAGCGAATGATGCGGTCCATACTCTTCGCGGCCCTTCGGCAATACATCGAAGAAGCGGAAGATTCCCATGAACTGTTCATCGCCGCGGCCGAACGCGCCGTAGGTGTGGAAGATCTCTCCTTTTGCGTTCTTGTAAAACACGCTATGTCCGGAAAGAGTGTAGGTCTGCGGCCCAATCTTCTTCTCGCGGAAGTTATAGATCGTCTTTCCCGCCTTCACTTCCTCCGGCCGAAATGAGACGTGGAAGTCGTAGTTGAAATCGGATTTGTACGACGACACCCAGCAGAACCGCCACTCCATTCGCTTGCGCACTATTTCGATTTGCTCGATTGGCGCCCGCGCTACCGCTACATAGGACATGTCGTGATGCTCGAAGTGAGGCAGTAGGCCGTCCACATGGTCCAACGCGAGCGAGCAGCCCTCACACTGCCACTTCTGTTCCGGTTCCATCATGACGTGTTTGATGAATAGCTGATTATGCTGCCGGAACAGGTCCGCGAGCACCAGGTCTCCTTCCGGAGACGTGAATGTGTAATTCTTCTCGACCTTCACCCAGGGAAGCGCGCGCACCTCCGCTGCCAGCGTATCGCCTGCTCGCGTGTGCTGCTTCTCCTTCTCCATCAAATGTTTTCTAAAACCGAGCGGTTCGCCGAAAACAGCGGCCATCTATATTTACAGATGAGTTTCGTCAACCGAAAAAGGGATCCCATAGGAGGTTCAGGCAGTCACATATGTTGCCTCGGCTACACACGACAAGGCGTTGGTTCGCGTTCAAAGTCAAATACCAGTTATCAAAATCCCAAAGCTCAATCGTTAAGTCTTCACTTCAATCCTGTAACGCATTCCGGCGAATCAGATCCCCAACAAATTTCGGCTGATCTGAGACGAGATAGTGGAGACTATTTGGTACCAGGCCGGTTTCGACATGTTCGAAGCCGCTTTCTCGCAGTCCAGCTGCAATCTTGGGAATGAGGGCTGCAAACGGCGATTTCTCACCGGCGCCCAAATAGACTGGCACTTGGTTAGGCCCGCGGTGTTCTTGATTGAAGCGAGCATTTTCAGGGAACGCGCGGTAAATCTTTAATACGGCCCCCAATTGCGTAGGGGCAGCATAAGAGTTGAGATGATAAGAAATCTCCTCAGGTGAGAATTTTCCGAAGCTCAGAAAATATCTGAGGAAGTCCTCTTGCCGTCCGTCGAGGAGTTTTTCGGCAAGGCCCGGAATCTGCATAAAGTGCATGTGCCATATTGCCGGGCTACCTTGGATCTCCTCCCAGCCATCGATTCCAGGAATAACCTGGTCGAGAATCATCGCTCCTCGCACCACATCCGCATGACCGCGAACGAGAGCATAAGCAACCATACCTCCAACATCATGACCCACCACGTACACATCTTTGAGTTGCAGACCGAATAGGAGTTGATAGAGATCCTCTGCAAGATTTTCTGCATCGAAACCGCCGTAGTGTGCGGTCGAGTCGGCAATGCCCGGCAAATCGACTGAGATTACATTGAACTGCTCAGCCAACTCCGGCATGATCAAGTGATATTCGGACCAATCCTGGGGAAACCCATGAATCAGCAGGATCGCTGGCCCGTTGCCTCCTCGCACGTAGTGAAGTGCAGTACCGTTGACTTCGATCATTGAAGAGTTGAATCCCTGTTTCAGAACGGACACCACAATAGAGGAATCCTGGATTTGTTCCACCATCTTTTACTCCCTTCAGGACAGCTCATAAGGCGTCCTCGATTTAAGATGCAGAACTTAGCCGGACTACAGCCCAGATCGGGAGGGTTGCTGAGCGCTCGGGGATCGGCCGCCGGTTACGTCCGATACTTCGAGCGCTTTCATGGATCGGCGCAACGCAATCATAGGCTTACAGGATATTCGAATATGTCCGTCGATGCACAGCCGCTGAGGATGTATGTCAGTCTAGAAATCAGACGGCGAGTACATTGGTTGCAGGGCAATACGATACTTTAATTACTGGTCGAATCTACTGTCTCGTTGTTCGCCGGATCCAGTTCGCTCAAACTGTCACTTGCCGCGTTTGACGGAAAAGCCTCATCGAACTGTTGTCCGCCGGCTCTTGCTCTTCGTTCATTCGGGCCTAGATAGTCCCTAACGAAGGCGCAAAACGCTACTTGCTGAACGCTTGGGTGATAATCCACTCCTACAATGATCATGTTTGGCTCCTTCTTTCCGAACCTTCGGTCGTCGATGCCCCAGAGTCTAATCGCGCCTCGGTAGGACACACACTGTTATGAAATCAAGTGGCCCGCGTTCCATCGTCGGTGAGTGCATAGCCTACTTGGCAGCAAGGCATTTGCAGAGTGGCACCGCGAGTTCTTTGCGAAGTCGCTTATATGAGCGGCAAAGTCCCCACATCGTCCGATTCTAGGGAGACCCAGTGCTTGCGGCTTGGGTTAGAAAACCAAGAATCCTGGGCCAACTATCTCGCTGCGCCTTAGCGACGCCCTCTGCGGTCCCACGAATTACTAGTCTCAATCCGCTGAAATCGCCAGCGGTCGGGAGGTATTCGCAAGGTATCGAATGCCCAACTTGGTCGTACGACAAATGGACGTCATGATAAGCATGCCCATGTTGCTTGAGCCTGTCCATCAATTTGTCCGCCATCATGTCCCCGGGCCAAATCTGGTCGTCTTTTCCCGAGAGAAGCAGGATCGGACCGTGGATGTTTTCGACTGGGATTTCAGCCGAATCTGTAGCTCCAAATATGCTCAGGTCATATAAGAAAAGCGGTGTTTGACGCATAGGTTCTGAAATCGCACTGTCCCAAAAATATTGTGTCCAAAACCAAAACGGTACGCGGTTTGGAATGTATGGCAGCGGCTTGCCGGAAAGGATCCACGCTGGGCCCCCAGGAAAGCCATGTGCAGAGATGCCCTCCCACCGCACGAAGCTCGGTGATCGCGCTACGACGGCGTCGATGACTGAAGACATCGCGGCTACTTGAAGTGCCACCTCCGTACCACGAGATACTCCAAACAACGCAATTCTTCGTGAGCGCGTCTCGGGAAGTGTGAGCATCCAATCAGCCGCGCCTTTGAAGTATTCAAGAGGGATATTTTGAAGTGTTGCGGGCTGTCCGCTGTCTCCGAAATAAGAGAGTGATAGCGCCGTGAACCCATGCGCAGCAAGAAGAACCGTCACATCTGGCAGGCCGACTCCCCCTTTCGAGCCGCCGATCACTAAAACTCCAGGGTGCTTTTTGCCATCGTCTGGAAAACAAAGAATTCCGTGCAGCGCCGCATCTTTGAGCGGAGTGCATTTGATACCCGCGTTCGAATAACGCCGCTCAATGATGGCTGAGCCGACCACTTGCCCTGCCTCGACCACCTCGATATTGGTGTCGATCGCCGCGAAGAAATCTCTGACTGTAAAAAAGGCGTGGTCTGCATTCTTGGGTTCTTTGTCTGGTTTCAGACAAAGAACCTAATTCACGGTCGATGTCAAAGTTGTCGCCAAGAAAATTGATCCAGAAATAGCCGTCACAGTAATCATCGAGGTAGTTGGAGTTGAGGTTGAATGAGCGGATAGTTCTTCATGCTGTCTTCGTTGTGTTGACCGAGTGCTTTCCGTGACTCGTGCTATAGACGAATTTCGCTCATCTTGGTGAAACAAGTAAAATAGACCTTTCCAAATGATCATCTTTGACCAAACGACTCGTTGGGTTGGATTTGCCATCTAACCGACTGGCATGACAAGAGACTCTCAAGCGCAGATCGCAGAACTCCGTCGTGAGCTCGAATTCATGCACGAGCGAGACAGTCTATTAATGCAAATCGATGCGGTAACTCGCGTCGCCATCGATGCAGCGGAGATCACTCACAGCGCCGCGAGCCTTCTTGGTCGTCACCTGCACGTGAATCGTTGTGCATATGCGGAGGTTGAGTACGATCAGGACAACCTGACCGTCATGGGCAACTTCGTAGATGGTCTACCGTCCATGGTGGGCAGCTACACGCTCAGCCAATTCTCCAGCTCCGCCTATGACCTGCTTACCGCGGGCCATCCGTTCATCGTCGAAGACTCGGAAAGCGACCCGCGCTGCGCCACAGGAATCGAGGCGTTCCGGTCCGCCGGTGTAAGGGCTACCATTTCCTACCCACTGTTGAAGGAGAATCGGCTGACCGCCATTCTTGCCATCCACTCCATGCAGCCTCGTCAATGGCATTCTGAGGAGATCTCACTGGTCGCCTCAGTCGCGGCCCGCTGCTGGGAGTCCATGGCGCGCGCGCGAATTTTACGCGCACTCGAAGCCGATCGCGATGAGCTCCGGCGTCACCACGCCGAGCTCAAGACCATCTACGATACAGCCCCAATCGGCCTCGCCTACTTCGATCTTGACGATTACCATTACCTTCGTTTGAACGAACGCTAGGCCGCCTTCTTCGGACTCAAGCCCTCCCAGGTCGTCGGCAAGACTCTGACCCAGATGGCGCCCATCCCGGGACTTCACGAGCTGTTCGACCAAGTCGCTCGCGGCGAGCCGGTCGTCAACTATCCGCTCGAAGGCGCCCTCGTCACCGACCCAACCGAGTACCGCTACTGGAACGTCAGCTATTTTCCGGTCTACGGTCCGAACGGGATCATTCAGGGCATTACCGCAGCCTCACAGGAGATCACACAGCAGAAGAAGGCGGAGAAGGCACTGATTGAGTCCGAAAAGCTTGCTGCTGTCGGCCGACTCGCCGCCTCCATCGCTCACGAGATTAACAATCCGCTCGAGGCGGTCACCAACCTTCTTTATCTTGCGCGGCTTAGCACGAATCTCGAAGAGGTCCCCAACCTTTTACAGGCTGCCGATACTGAGCTGCGACGTGTTTCCGCTATTGCCGCACAGACACTTCGTTTTCATCGCCAGTCCAGCAGCCCGCAGGCAATCGAGAGCGCTGCGCTCGTAAACGAGATGTATATCAGGGTCGGCTGCACAACTCCCATGCACAGCTTTCCACGCGCCTGCGAGCGAAACGCACCATTCTGTGCTTCGATGGCGAGATCCGCCAGGTTCTCGCGAACCTTATCGCTAATGCGCTAGACGCGTTGAGTTCGAGCCCTGGATACCTGTTGATCCGCACGCGCGAGGCTACCAATTGGTCTACAGGAGAACGTGGTATTGTGTTCACCGTTGCCGATACCGGTTCGGGCATCGCCAAGGAAACAATCAGACGGATCTTCGAGCCCTTCTTTACCACCAAGGGTACGATCGGGACCGGCCTCGGCCTCTGGCTTAGCAAAGAGATCATCGTCCGCCATCTTGGTGCAATTCGCTTTCGCTCCAGCCAGTCAGCGGCGCACCATGGGACCGTCTTCGCCATATTCCTGCCTTTCGACGCCGTAAAGCGCTGAACGATGGCATCCACAATTGATTTAGTAACGAGATGTCGGCTTCTCTTTACAAATTCGCCTCAGTTCAAGTGGCCGAAATGCCGACTATACAGACATCTCTAACATGGGAGCTATCAGATATCGAGAAGTCGAATTGAAGACTGAATACCTTACTCGACCCGGAGGATTGCTTGACCAAAATCACACCTTCGAGTCTGTAGTCGTCGAGCGTGAGCTCTTATGTTGTGTTGCATTCGCTGACGTCTTTCCCCCTTTCTGACCATTCTAGGCAGTTGGATGCGGCATAGACACTCGCCTGCATGATTCGGAGGGGAAAGGTTTAGACATTTAGCACAAACAAGGGAGGGTGTTCGCTTTCGGACATTGATACCCACCATCGGGTGATCGCGCGTCTATTCACAATCCGAATTCACCGCCTCAGGATTCGCGCCCCCTCTCCACGATCAGAGCCTAATCCACTTCACGGAAAACAAGGATTTGAGCAAGTTCAACCCGTCCAACCCACCGGCACGGCGAACTTGGTCAAAAGCAGACTTAGTGTGGTGCCCCAATCCTCGGCCCTGCACGTCGTTTACATATAAACAACGTGGACAGTCGCATAAAGACGAAGAAAACTCTTGCCAACTGTAGATAACTCGATTAACTGCCATTCAAGGGCCTGCTCGTCGGAGAGCGGCACAATGCGGACGGGTACTCGTCCATTTCAGCGAGATGGGCGGCACGGAAGCGCCGCGCTCCTGCGACGATCTCATAGCCTTCGCTGTTGGGCCGAACGGTGATGGGCTGGATGAGTCCCTGGGTGCGGAGGCTCTCAGCATTATGTTCCGTTGGCCGTTTTGTGACCGAGGCGGTGATGTGCCTCATGGTTGAAGACGATGCGCGTCCTGAAGGCACATAACGGATGCTAGCCCAAGCCCAACAATTTATCCCTGGCTCCTCTTGACAATCTACGGGAACGTTCGTAACCTCTAGATTGTCAAGAGGAGAGACCCATGCCAACCACTGCAGACGAAGCAGGACAGCACATCTCAAAATCGAGCGACTTGATTCAGGGAA
>Ga0206962_1223_pt1 | contig 15183 bp, 15 predicted proteins | sample Alteio_BWOrgHeat_27_FD_153241 | JGI IMG/M metagenome (GOLD analysis project Ga0206962, IMG submission 153241) | Enriched cells from forest soil in Barre Woods Harvard Forest LTER site, Petersham, Massachusetts, United States -... | ecosystem: Environmental > Terrestrial > Soil > Temperate forest >...
CTTGCGGAAGCAATTGGGGATCTGAACGAAGGGAGATATAGTACATACGGGGTCAGACCCCGGACAAAAGACATTAAAAAATTGTTATGTCTTATGTTGGGGGTCTGATCCCCTGACTCCTTTACAAAATTTCTCCTGTCATCTCATTCCTCTGCGTAAGCCACAACCAAGCTGAATTCTACCCTGAAGAATTTCAGACATCCCTCGTAAAACAGTGGGATCAGTCATTCCAAACAGGTTTTTGACCTGATCAGCATCAAAAACAATACGCCCATCTCTGTCTCTGTCAAATAATAGGGCTGGACTCTGCATTAGGCCGCTGACTTCGCTTATCTGATGAATAGCCTCATCAATCAGTGTATGGATAATTTCACACTGCTCTCTGCTCAGCTCATCCATAATATGCTGAATATAGACTTTTCCATTTCGGATATGATCGATCTCGTGCAGCATTACTCTGGCATCGGTTCCCCGCAGACAATTTTCATGCCATTCACCCCCTGGATCCTGATAACGCACAGTAATTTCCTTGGCTCTTGAAACCTGTGCACGGAAAGGACTCCGCGCACTCAGGCATCCTTCCGCAAAAAATTCCTTCTCCTCACTCTGATGAATGATTTCTGGATTTATACAAATCATCATGGGCGGAAAAAATGCGCTGGGGTAGCGCTTCATCACTTTGGCAACATGCTCAGAACTGGTGTAATCCACTCCAGACAAAACAATGCTGAGTGGTTTCTTGATGCGTGCGCATTGATTGGCGGCAATCCCGACACCGCCTGTCGCAATAAGATCTTCCTTCATAATTTGAATCTGTTCGGAAACCACAGGATCATTGACATTCAAAACTGGTGAAGCCTCGTGATGAAGAACAGCATCACCCAGCTGCCGGATTTCAGGGATCTGCCTGGCAGGCACACAAAAATCACGCCATAGTGCATCCATATCCAACTCATGTGTGAGCTTTAACTCTGACTTGTCTCCACTGCCTGCAAACAATGCGAGAACATGGCGGGACTGAGACATATCCTCCAATGAAGGGGTAACCCTAAAAAAAACCGCGTTTAATTTTTCATCCAAACGCGAAGCCAGAGTATCAAACCGCCCTGAGCTACCTAAGATAGGCGCCCATCGTTGATGTAATAACTTTATGGGATGCATAAATAAAAATCCTTTAATAGTGTAATTATGGCAGAAAAATATTATGGAGCTTCAACCGCAGTCAGATTCTGACTCAGGTTGCATATCCATGACTTACTGAGACTGAATGATTACGACCCTGCGAGCAGAGAAAAAACCGCTCCATCATTTTTTTGCTGCATCTCCAAAAATCTTTCCACCAGCTTTTTGGCCAGATTCGGATAAACGCTCAGATATAAATGAACGATTCGTGTCCATAATGTCGCTGAGATGCCACCCCCCACACCACAGGCCGCATCATACACAACTTCAAAGGGTATGTGGGTGTATCTTGCAATTCCCTCCAGCGAATATTGACCACTTTCAACAAGGTTATTAATTATCAACTGAGTCATCCTGCGATCCATTCCGTATATCTCCAAACATAAATTTTCAGGTTTGAGTAACCCACAATCCCGGAATTGTTCAGAAATAAGCTGATAGACGCATGAGACGACAAATGCCTTCAACACATTTTTTTGAAAGAACAACAAAGGAACAGTAGGAACTTCTGGCTGAGCTTTTGACAAACAATGTTGCATGTGCGCCTCCTTTCACCATCTATGGCTATATTCCATACACTGATGTCCATATCCGTTGACTCCATCCATCCCTGAAGGTGTTGAATTATATTTTCATTTTATAATTTTACAACTATAAATTTAAAATTAAAGTTGAATTATATACCGTGCCTTGCTTTTCTTGTGCCTTAAAACTAGAATTCGGGTTTTTAAAATCAGGTTAATCATGGACAGGAAAAAAATCGCACAGGAGTTCTCAGAACGGCTCATTCTACAGATGAAAAAAATGGGTCATGGGGTGACAAAATCAAAGATAGGGGTCGACCTAAGTTGGCTTGCCAGCATATGCGGGTGCTCTTATCAAATGGCCCGCCTGTACGTCCTTGGTAGGGCTCTTCCTGACGTTCAAACGATTGCAATGCTCTCTCAGTCGTTGGAAATAGCGCCAGGGAGGCTTTTATTTGGTGATGTCTCTGCAGATATTCCTGCACCAAAAACCCGTCGTGGCACAATTGAGATTGATCCTGACATACTGAAATATATCCTTATGCAGGCAGGATCCATTTTTGCACTCGCCGCCGACAGCAATGAGACAGCAACATTTATTGCCGAAGCCATTTATGATGCCTCTCACCTCAACACTGATAAAAATACTGTTTATAAAATCATTGACATGATGATGAGCTCTGCAAAACTGATGAGCAATTACTCCAGCATGGATGGAAAAAACTGTGCATAAAATTCGCTTGATACAGAAATCGAACTGCTGTCAGATTTTACTTCACCCCGATATTGAGAACATATTGTTTCGTCACCGAAAACAAATATCGCTTCAAATGAGCAACATCATTGGGATTCATCACATTGATTACGTCTCATATAGCATTATTACACCACACAATCAGTTGGTAATTTTTTCATCCACCCCATCTGTTGAGCATAACCTCATCCATCTCAACCTTCTGTGCATGGATAATATGTATAATCCAGTTCTCTACACAGATAGCAGACTATGTTGGTGGAATGAGGAATATACTCCATCTGTTGCAGCATCCCTCAGGAAAGTGAAGGAAATCGACCACGGCTACACGCATGGTTTTGGATTCGGCCGGCACATTCAGGATGTTAAAATGACTTATTCCTTTGCCACCAGAGCTGATATATCCGATGCAAAATTATTTTATTTGCGCCATCATGCTGACCTGATAAAACTCGGTGACTATGGACTCAAACAGCTGGCTCAGATTACTGGCCAATACCTTTCCCCTGAAGCGGAAGTTTCTAACAGACGTCATCTTAGCCTGATAAAATCATAAGGACATCTGATCCATGGAGTTTCAATAGGCGCTGATTAACGCTGCATTTTCAACTAAAAAGGCTGAGAAAAATTGCTGTATCTGACAGGTAAACTAACCACAGGACAGAAAATCATACTCAGCGGGGTCATAGGGAACCTTCTGGAATCCTTTGATGTCATGATATGCGCTTATTTTGCAAAAAATATTTCAGGCGCGTTTTTCCCACCCTCGGATAAAAATATATTTTATACATTCTTAATATTTTGCGCAGGCTACCTTGCAAAGCCAGTGGGTGGCCTGTTAATTGGTTTATCGGCTGACCAGGCAGGCAGAAAGCGCAGTCTGACATTTTCAATACTGCTGACGGGGATTTGCACGGCCCTGATTGGGATCCTACCATCGTGGCACACGGCTGGCATTTTATCTCTGTATCTGTTTCTAACTCTGAGAATATTGCAAAATATCTCTGTTGGTGGGGAATATATCAGCTCAATCTCCTATCTTGTTGAAAGTGCAGAACGCACAAAGCGAGGATTTTACGGCTCTTGGATATCCGTAGGATTTAATGGTGGCACTCTTCTTGCATCACTCTCAGCATGGATTATTCTTTCCATCATGGAGGCTCATCCGGAATTTTCGGAAGCCTGGAGAGTTGTATTTCTCCTCGCACTCACAGGCACTGGCCTCGGCTACTGGATCAGAAGATCACTTCCGGAAAGCATCGGCTTTATTCTGGAAAATCAGGGCTCCGTACAGAAAAAATCCCATATTATTCGAAAATCACTCGAGCTGATAAAATCCGATCCGGCAAAATGTCTGTCACTGATGGCAATTGCATGGCTGGGCGTATGCGAAACATCAGCCATTTTCGTTTATTCACCGATCCATTTGAACATGGCCAACCATTTTTCACAAAAAGATGCCACAGAAATCAACACTCTATCCCTTGTGTTGCTTACTGCAACTATTCCTATTTTTGGCTTTCTTTATGACAGAATAAACAGAATCACTCTAATCCGTGCAATCAGCCTGTTTTTCAGCCTCTTCGCGCCTGTATATTTTTATTTTCTAACAACTGGATCTTGGTATCAGGTGCTTGTTGTAAAACTACTTATTTCAATCCCATCAGCCTGCTATTATGCGCTGGCAACTGTTTATATCACCGAGTCTTTTCCGGTTTCCATCCGATGCACCAGTCTTGCATTTATCTATCAAACCACAGCCAGCGTTGCCGCTGGTGTCACTCCCTTTGCTTTATTCTATCTCGCTGGGTTCCGTTCCCTGCCATGGCTGCCGGGCATAATCATCACCCTGTCAGGGTTTTTGTGTATTTATGCATTGCGTCATTACACGTCCACCAACATCCCTTTGCCCAATCCTTCAGATAACATTTTTCCTCTTCATCCCTCTTCAGGAAGCCCATAATTTCCGGATTTTAAAGACTCACTGAAATTCGATCTGCGCGCTCCATTGCATGGCTGAGAAAACAGAAAGTTAAAATGGCAGATCACGAGAAAAACATGAGGTCAGACTCCATTAATCTTTAAATCGAGTCTGACCCCATTAGTCTCTTAGTCTTCTAAAAGAAAAGAGAAAAAGGGTCAAAGGGGTAAACCCAGGGAACACCGCACGTTATACGGAATGCTTTTACTGGCGAGGAACTGATAGCCGCTGCCACTGGTGGCCAGGAACTGGAACCACGCAAGATTCTGCGGATTGTTCGAGACCTCGGTGGAGCTCCAGTAAACGCCAGCAGCCAATAAACTGGACAGGTTTCCTCCCAAATTCCCCAAATTATATAAACTAAAAATACCGGTAAGTGCAGGGGTGCAACTGCCAAATTGATTGTTTGTTATGTCAAAATAAATACTTCCATTTAACTCACAGGCAGCAGGCAAATGCCACTCGCCTGTGCCTGCAGCACCGCCATCCTGATTGGCGTAGCATATCCCCTCAGCATAATCACTGGTGGGAACAGGATTACCTGTGCTGTAGCCATTATAATAAATGTAAATATTATTTGAGTTACAAATGCCATCCGTTGCACCATTGCAGGCTTGTTGCGCGCCATACAGCGTTGCTGTTTCGCCTATTGGTGCGCTCGAATTGGGATATGCATTACCGGTCGTTGAATTTTCCGCTATGCCCCAGATACTCGTAAAATCAGTGCTTGTTCCATCAGAGCTCCAGATGATTCCATTGGAAGTATTCGTGCTGTCCGCAACATAGGCATTCAGCGCATCGATGGCATACACGTAATAATAATTGGACCCACCATTGGGTGTCACAGAAGAAACCAGCGCCGCCTCGGAAACAGCATCCCTGTTGTTGTCAATAATACTAAAAACCGTCGGCGCAAAACCATTGGTGCCACTTGCACTGAACGTGAGGAAGCAGCTGCCTGTTGGTGCAACAGAAGCACAACCCGAAGAGGATTGTTGAGTGACACCACTGGGTAATTGGCTTGAATTCGCATGCACATTCGTCACTGTCGTATTACTCAGATTTTTTACAGTCACAGTACATGCGGCGCCTGAAAGGCCACACTGACTCGCGCCACCATTGAGGGGGATGATGCCATATGACTCAACAAACAATGGCGATAATGGGCCCTGATTCACAAACAGTGAAGCTATTGGGGCAGTACTGCCACTTGGCAACTGGCCTCCGTTCCATTGCGCTCCATAATTCGAGGTGTACATGACAGCGGTATTATCGGTTCCTACATACACGGTGGTCCCTGTCGCCGCAATCGCTGTGGCATTGCCTGAGGGCAGGGCTGTCATTAACTGCCAGCTTCCGCCTGTGAGGGGTGCCGTATTGTATTGCGGTTGGGTCGTGGTATTGTCCGTGACCACATATAAAGTGCCGTTCGTGTCAATTCCCAAACTTTGGATGGCGCCTCCCGGTTGGTTCGTTAAGGGCGTCCAACTTTGTCCCGATGTGGTGGAGTAATAAATATGTCCCCCTTGAGTGCCCGCATAAAAAACACCGTTGGCGTCAACCACTGTCGCATGGACAGTGCTGCTGTCCGGAACGCTCGATGGTGCAGCAGGCCCCCAGGTTGATCCCTGGTTATTCGTATAATAAACATAGCCCTCTCCAGTCCCCGCATAAACCGTATCGCCTGCTGCAAATAACGATTGCACCCAGTCCTGGTGATCGGAGGTGGGCAGCGTATTCGTCACTTGATTCCAGGTGATTCCATCTGAACTGTAAACCAACGTCGCGGCCCCATTGCACTGGCTGCTGATGCATGTACCATTCCCCTGAACACCCGTTGCCTGGTACATCGTGGTTGTTCCATTAACGACCGTGGCTGCTGTGGCCCATGTACTTTGGTCCCAAGCCCATCCACCCTGAGGGCTTAGCATATAACCCCAGGTCGTTCCGTTGTCCGGGGAATAGGTCACTAAACTATTAATTGAACTATTAGTTTCCGTATAAATACTTGTAAAGCTCAATGCACTCGCCATACTCACCATAATGGGTTGAGCTGACGCCGCTTTTGCCTGATAGGCCGCAGGCGTCGTGCTGATGCTTGGTTGCATGCTGTTATTGCCAGCTTTGGTACTCGTAAGCGTAAACGCCAAACAACAACTTTGATCCGCTTTCAGCGAAAAAGAACTGCCGCACAGTGTGGTGACACTCGTGCAGGGGGAAGAGCCGCCCGTGATTTGGGTGGCGGTCAGGCCGGAACTGGCCCCTGTATTTGTGAGATGAAAAATCAATGGCGTGCCCGCGGGAATTACATCAGAATTGACCGATACCACATAATTGGCAGTCCCAGAGCTGCCTGAAACAAAGCTTGTGCTTCCACTGTCATAGGTCACCGTGACGGGATTCACGGCGGCATAACCCACACAGGCAGAGGTCAGTAAAACGGTCGCGGTGAACAGCTCAATGATATGTTTTTTCATGACAGTGTCCTTACACAAGCAGCGTAAACTGAAAACGCAGTTGACTGGTGTATAAATGATGGAAATGCAACGTTTGATTTGTTGTGGCAGCAGGTGTTGGGCCCAGTGACACCGAACCTAGGTCGGCAAATTGATAGCCTGCCCCAAGCCTTGTATGAGCACTTAACGTGTAATCAAGACCCACCCCAACGCCCCACGTAAAAGAGGTTTGAGTGTGGTTGGCAAAAGGAGCCGTTGGAACAGCGCCGGCAATTAATGGTGTTTCCTGATAATTTTGCGCCGCATTAAAGGCCGCTCCCAATCCCCATGACACATAAGGATGCAGCGATTGATAAGAGCGAAGGCTCGTTAAAAACTTGCCTTCCGCCATCACCCGGGTGTGCTGTATGTGGTAAGTGTAACTTAAGGCATCAAACTCAGGTGAAGTAAACAGCCAGACATGACCTTTTGGACTCATTTGTGTATCACGATAACCTGAAACACCCAGCTGAACCCATAGCTTATCACTGAATGCCCGCTCAACCCCTATAAAAACTCCACCATCGAAAACCCTCGTTGAGCTGTTCGTGTTGGTATAATAATTCGCAAAGGGCGGCAATAAACTTAAGGTCTCGGCTTGACCTTGCCGTACGAAATCAGGGCCCATGGTGAGTGTCACCACTGGGCGATATAACATGGGTTCAGGCTTGCCTTCCATGGCTGATAAAACCTGTGGGCTAAAGGTTGTCAACCCTATTCCAAGCCAAATACAGCATATTGGGTTCTTAAACTTCATTCAATATCCTTATTATGAATTATGATGCGTTTTTGTTTGCTCTTTGAATTCAATGAAACATCAAAAATTTTTAGCTTATCATGACTTGATTGAAAAAAAACCATACTTTATAATCACCGCTGCAGAAGGGTGGGAAGTTTAAAAAGATAGTTGATGAGATTCAAAGAGACCACTTCCAGAAACTGTCGATATTTTTCAGTTTTGCCTGGCCCACTGCCAAAATAATTCAGTGCCTGACTGATGCAAAGCCAGTGGGATGTAGCAGAGGATAAATAAGCTCGGCAATTTGACCACGTGTAATGTTCGGATTTTTTGACCACTTTTGCACTAACTGGATTAAGATGAATGTATCGGCTTAGATGAATAAGATATGGATCATCATTAACTAAAATGGAACGGAATCGTCCTCGAAACAATGGCCCATCCCGCCGTACTGAGCGATTAAATCTTTGCGTATTTGTCGGGTGTCTGACCCCTGGCTCTTTTTTTGACGAATACATCAATCATTCGCCGGAATTTTCATTGCATTTCGAATGCAAAAAAAATCCCCATGACACGGCCGCTTATTTTCATACGGGCGGTACAACAGGGACGCCCAAAATTGCACTTCATTTTCATTTAAATGAAGTTTTTTGTGCCTGGATGACAGGGCAGGAGCTTGGCTGGGGTCAGGATGAAGTGATTCATGCCGGATTACCTCTTTTCCATGTCAATGCGCCACTGATTTCAGGTCTTGCGGCATTCACTGTGGGTGCTGAAGTGTTAATGACGTCTCCGCAAGGATTCCGCAATCCGAATGTGCTTAAAAATTTCTGGGAGCTGACAGAAAAATACAGAATGACCTTTTTTATGGGTGTTCCCACATTGATCTTTACGATCAATTGAGTCTGACTCCATTGATTGCCTTGATGAAGCCGTATCATGTGAGCTGGGCTGTTATTTTTTTTCAATTGCTATTTTTACCTTGTGCAGTAATTTTCCCGTGACCTTATCCTGTGCTTCAATTTTGCTGATGTAGGCTTGTGTAACCCCCATTTTTTTGGCCAATGATTCTTGGGTTATGCCTGCCTTGATACGCGCAAGGGCAATGGGGTTTTCAACATAATCAGCGGGATCAAAAGCGACATAATCCTTCTGGCTTTTGGTTTTTCCGATGCGGTTGTTGATTTGGTCGCGCAGAGCGTTGTAGACACTAACAGGCAAAAGGACGTACTCATCCTTGCCGTCAATGGACTTAATGACTTGTAGGTTCATTTGTAAGCTCCTCCGCGTGGACTGATTTTTTCAATCGTAATAATTTTAACCATGTCGTCTTTGTCGTAAATGATTCGCCAGTCACCGACCCGTAATCTGTAATAAGGCTGTCCCTGCAAGCGCTTGATGTCCAGGGTTGGATCGTCTGGGTCTACCCCAAGTGCGATGATCTTCTCCGTAATTCTGCTCTTGTCGGGTCTGGACAAGCCTTGCAGTGTCTTTTTGGCCTGTTTTTTTAATCAGAAGGTTGTATGTCATTTTGTGATCCGCTGCTTATGGTTATCATAGGTTATATTAAGTTATATTTCAAGAGACTTCAAAGATGGTTAATTGACCTGATGTTTGGTAGTGAAGGGGAAGGGTGGCCGTAGCCAATTTTGGGACATTCACAGGTAACACGTCACAGCTGATGGCCACACTCTACAACAACTCTTTCCCCATAATCCCTTGATTTAATTGTTGTAAATTAATGTGATATGTAATATAGGTGCTTTGACCAATTTTACCTTCAAAGGAAGCTATAATATGGATTTCAATCACAGTCACTCCCACTCCAACGAAGATTCATTTTTGGGTCCTTATAACCTTGCGCTTTTGTTGGTTGCCATTGCCACTCTGATTTATTTGATCAGACGGGCTGAGTCACGCAACCGTCTTCATTATGACAGCCGCTTTTCCCGGATTTTGTCCGGTTTCATCAGGATGTCAGTCAACACTTGGCATACAAAAGAAGATGATGTTGAAATTACGGACACAGAAGGGAAAATTCTTGCTATAGGGCCACATCGAACCGGTATTGTGGATGCCAGCGTTGTGACCTCAAAAATGAAAGGCACCCCGCCTTCTTTTCTTGTTACAGATGCCTATAATCATATTCCCGGTGTGTCATCCATTATCCGGCTGCTTAAGGGGATACCCGTCAAAGCCATCAAAGATCCCAAAAGTTCCGGAGATGGTGTTCTGGAGCAGGCGGGCAAAGTACTGGATGAAAATGGCTGTGTCGCTATTTTTCCTCAGGGCAATTTTGCGAAATTGGGACAGGAACCGCCCAGAATCTACGAAGGCGCTGCCCGTCTTGCACTCAGCAGAAGGGCGCCCATCCATGTGATAAGGCTTGATGGCTTCTGGAGCATAGACAACCCGCTGCTCCCTGTGTTTATCCGCAACAATTCCTATTATCGTTCCATGTTGTCCGCTCTTCATATGAACAGTGTCCGCGTGACGAAGTGTGATGTGATTGATTTTCATCTGAAGAATGAAGGTGATCAAAATGACGAAAAAAAAATTATCAATGAGATCTGTGCTGAACTCTATGCCTATTTTCGTCACACCAATGAACTGACAGCCAGGCAGATTCCGGTCGTCAAAAGAGAAATTTCGGACAAAACGCATCTCACTATCTGGGCAAGCAAAGTGGAACAGGGCGTGCTGAAAAAGCAGCTTGATGCTGCAGCAAAGGAAGAAGTCAGGCTGAGTGAACCCACATCCATGGCCATGAAAAATTGCTGAAGGAACTATGGGTCCATATATGTCAACAGACCCTAACTTATCGTTCTAAGTTATATTTTTCTCAGGTTGGTGCCATTGGCCTCTGGGGAGGCCCCCTGCGGGGAAGATTCACTCGACTGTATCAACGAAAACCGTCTCAAAGAAGATTCTCTCTTTTCTTCCATTTCCGTATTTTTATCTTTCAACGATTCAAGCACTACAATTCGGGCGTTCAAAGTGGCAATTTCCTGCCTCTGTGTCTGAACCAACTCACTCAAGTCATCAATTTTTCTTGAAAGATCAGAAAACTGCACACCGATATGTGTATTATTTTCTGCTACAATCGCAGCAACCTGTTTGCTTCGCAGCCAGGCAGCAATAGCCGTATAGCCACGCCGCTCAGCAATAATGGAAGCATTAATGATGTGACCATTATGAGGAACAATTATGAGTGCGCCATAGTCCACCAGCAGTCTGACCACCTCCGCTTCGCCTTTGATAACAGCCAGCAGCAGTGCGGTGCGACCAGCATGGTCAACCAGATTAAGACTGGCCCCGGCAGTCATCAGCAGCTCGACCATTTCCGCATAACCGTGGTCGGCAGCCTGCATCAGGGCGGTGCAACCATCCTTGTTGGCCAGATCAAGATTGACCCTGACATCCACCAGCTGCCGGGTCATCTCAAGACGCTTATATCGGGCAGTCAGTACCAGAGCCGTGTCATTATTGTCGTTAAGACGGTTATCAAGAAGGGCCTTGTTACTCTTAACCTGACGAATATAAGATTTAAATTTTCTCTCATCGTCACCTGATATGGAACCAAGGAATGCATGCTCACTTATCTCACTTATCTTACCTATTTCCTTAATAATATATTCCATAATCGAAGCCAATCCTCAAATTGAACATAGCGCCCTTTGCGCGGGCTTATTCTACTCCAGGATCCACTGAATTGTTATATAACACTTAGGGTTAAAACCATATGGATCGGAATGCGGAACATGCAGGAACATATCCGGGCGAAGGAGGCATTTGAAGCCGTTTATGGAAATATTTGTGGGTAATGACATGGTGAATACCTGACCCTTTTCTCCGGACCGATGCCATTGTTGTGTTGCCTGATCATGTTCAGGCACTTATTACCCTGCTGGAATCTGATGACAAATATTCAATTCTCTGGAAAATTCTGAAATCCACATTTACACGGGAATTGATAAAGAAGGGTTATTCCTTTTCCCGGAATTCCCGGGAAGAATATGATGTATGGCAGAGATATTTCTGGGAGCATACGATGAAATATACCCCAAAGAAAAATATGACAGAGTTGGTGTAAATATTGTTTGATTTGTAAATATCATTGACTGGCAGCTTTTTCACAATCACCTCCTTCGGGCGTAATACAGGAAATTTCAGGGATAGGTGACTGTCAGCGGATCATCTATGGCAATTGTCACCGGTTGATAAGTATAGGGGCCGGGTTTTGTATACGTCACCCCGGGCGTGGGATTATTGCCGGGCCCGCCTGGATTATAAAGCGGTGAATAGCCGCCCGAAGCCGGAATGATAACGGCTGTGATCAGGCGCATGGCATCTTCATCTCCCTTTAAAATAATGTCGAGATAATTGTCCCGGTCAGCCACGTAGGCATCGTTCAGTGGGGCGTCGAATTTTCCGAGATCCGCCAGACCTATGATTGTAATGGTGCCTGCAGAAAACGTGTAAGGGATGCCGGTTTGTGTCAACAAAGTTGGAACGCCGCCTTCTGTCACTTCCAGCTGAAAGAACCGGCTGAAATCCGTGGGAAGAATGCCTGCAACACCATCCGGAGAAATGCCGGCCGTGGTATAGATTCGCAGCCGGTACTGCGCATCGGGACCATAGAGTGCTGTGCCGCCATTGGGTAAATTTTCGCTGAATAAAATGGGAGCCGACTGACCGGTATCATTCATCACAGACAGTTTGGCGCCGATGAGAGTGGGGCCACCACCTGTCTGATAGGGATTGCCACAGGATTTGGAGAGACCCACCGCACTTACCGGACCACTGGGTCCAACCAGTTTCAGGGTCGTTCCTTTATCGATGATGTCCAGGCGGGTGGGATAAATTGCGCCAGTTGTCCCTGGCGCCAGACGGTTGCCAAAGTCACCAAAAATAACCACACAGCTGCGTTTGTTATATAAAAAATTCGGATTAATGGAGGCCACCTGGGGTTGCACAGTCTGGCCCGTATTCAGTGTCAGCAAAAAATCAGAAGGGTTTACGGTTGAGGGCAGTACCGGCCATGAAAAACAGATGGGCATGGCATCTGCATAGTGGGTTGCGTAACCAAATCCAATGGCCACATCCGATGGCGTACTCGCTGTTGTAAAGGCAGCGTAGGAAGCACCTGGTGTGGTAACCGTTTCCCAGGCACCGCCAGCTGCAATCACATTTGTCTGACCCTGAGGCACGCCTTCAATGCCTTCAAAACCATAATTCGCTGAGAGGATTTCCGGCGTGTTTCCCCATAAATCCGCATTGATCAAAACATCCTGCATGAGTGATTGATATGATGCACTGGGAGCGGGAATCACGGTCACATGCAATAAATCAGGGGTGCCGGCGCAGCTGGTTCCATCGTTCCAGCAAGCCATGAGTACGTTGGGGGTTTGGGAGCCATCAATGATCTGACCGGGTGTCAGGCCGGTTGGAGAAATGGTCAGCGTGAGCGTGCAGCTCTGTCCCGGTGACAGGGTGAAATGATCGGAGGCACCACATCCGCCTGCCTCGACAGAAGTATTCGGTGGCAGTGAAACAAGGGAAGCGTTGGTGGCTGCAGTATTGTTGTTATTGGTGATCTGATAAATGGCGTGTACTGTTGATCCGAGGGCCACCTGATCGGGAAGGAAGGTTCCGGATTGCGCTGCAATAGTGAATGGTAAATTACCGTTGGTGATACTTTTGCCCGCCATGGACCAGGAAATAATTAAAATAAAAAAGAGGCCGGTTGATATGCGATAAAAAGGCTTCATTATTTCTTCCTATATAAAATAATTCAGCTGGGCGAGAAAAATATTGTTGTATAGATTGGGTTGGGTTAATCGCGTACCGGCATTGCTGCCCTGAATGAAACCGGGGCCCAGTCCCACTTTGCCGAGGTTCATAAAACGGTAGCCGAACCCCAGTGATAACCGGGGCATCACAGAATAATCCACACCCAGTCCAAGGCTCCAGGCAAAGGAATGGGTGGTGTGACTTTTATATTCAGGGGTTGCAGTCAGCCAGTCAGGTATTGTGGTTGCATAGTCATAAGCCCTGTTGGATGCCATGCCCAGACCGAGATAAATATATGGAAAATACTGGCTGCGAACGGGCCGGCTCCATTTGACATCCAAAAGATACTGGAAGCTGTCTATGCTGTAGGACCATTTGGATGGGTAATATGGCGGGGAAATACCCTGTTGCAGATTTCCTTCTGCATTCATACCCGAAATATAGTGCGCGCTTACGCCAATCCGAAGAATATCCGGAGAATCCATCTTTAATGTTTTGCTCACAGAAATACCGGTGAACAGAGAATCGATATCACTGGTGTTGGATCCATATAAATACGTGCTGAAGCCCAGTGGAAATACCGTGGACCTGCCGATATTGGTGGGTCGCGCGAGTCCCATATCCAGACCAACTGAATATTGTCCGTTGAATGAGGTAATGCTGGCCAGAGCCGCTGCCGGCACTAAGGTCAAAAAGAATAAGAAATTTTTACAGGAGCCAGAGAAATTCATTGAATATCCATTATTCGATTTATTAACCTGCAATCCATGCATTTTCAAAATAAAAGACATAGATAAAAATATTATCAATGTGTATATTTGTCAACCACTTTTTATGGGGTTATTTGTATCAAAAATGATTGCAGGCATTGCATTTGTAGAAGGAAGCCATAATATGGATTTCAATAAACCGGGCAGATCAAATCTCTTATAAAAAATATCCGGAACCAGTCCGCCCATGAAACGCATCCGGAGAGGCGGCCAGAACTTTTTCAATCAATATTTTTGTTTTACTCCTGAAAAAACTGTGACAATACCGTGGATTTTTTGCAAGGATGGCTTCAAAGTGCTTCCTGCCAATATTGCCTGTCAGATACTCACTGGCAGAATACAGAACCGTGATTTTCTCAAGTTTGGCTTTTCTTCTGTAAGTGGATGATGAGCGCATCAATCTGTTTTTTGCCACCCACAATTGCTCAAGAATATCGCCTTCATGGTGTTGATCATAAACTGCACTATTCATATAAAACCCGTTATTTAAAAACATTATTAATATGCACAATAGCATATAATATACCCAATGTTAACATTTAGATCATATATAGGTCAAATATGTCGCGCCGAAGGCACATGTGAATCAAAATCTATGAAATCAATGGGGGTCCATTATGTTATCCACCAGCAAGCCCACCCAGTTGTACCACTCACCATGGTATTCACGCCGCGCTTTCATACTTGTCTGTGTACAGTGTGCCGTCGATATAGAACCATGCACCGTGGATCTTCTGAAATTCGCCTTTTTCATCTAAAATTTGACCACGATTCATTTTCGTGACAATGATGGAGCCCTAAGCCATCCATGAAAACATGGCAGGGAGCCCGGCAGAGTGAGAAGCAAATATAATTTTTTAAGAGCCAGTAAAAAATTATTTTTATTGCCTGTGATCTTATCTGTGAGCTACCCTGGCGTGACTTTCGGCGGATTAAAAGACCATA
>Ga0206962_1224_pt1 | contig 15080 bp, 12 predicted proteins | sample Alteio_BWOrgHeat_27_FD_153241 | JGI IMG/M metagenome (GOLD analysis project Ga0206962, IMG submission 153241) | Enriched cells from forest soil in Barre Woods Harvard Forest LTER site, Petersham, Massachusetts, United States -... | ecosystem: Environmental > Terrestrial > Soil > Temperate forest >...
ATGTCTCAACAAGACTATTTATTTTGCATATCGGCAATCACTGAATATGAGATTTATGTGGGTGCCACCTCAAATCAAAAGCCATATTGGGAAGAATTTTTGAATAGTGTCGAAGTATTGCCTTTCAACCGGGAAGTTGCAAAAACCGCAGCGGAAATCAGCAAAAAATTGAAGACTAAAAGGAAACAGCTTGATATTGCTGATCTTTTCATCGCATGCACAGCCATTCAAAGCAACCTGCAATTGGCCACACTCAATCTTAAGCACTTTGAAAGAATTGAAAATTTGAAGTTGGTGAAGATTTGACTTTGCTCGTGCCAGGTGTAGCGCAGCGGTATATCCAAATATTCGGGCAAGTTTATTTTGCGGTGCGACCTGTGTTAAGCCAGCATTTCCCTCCCAAGCCCGGTCCGCGCCACGCGAACCAAGGCTGGAGATTTTAAACAGGAGGTTATGCAGGCACTCCATGTAGTATATACATGTATTGAAAATGGTTCTGTGTGCCATAATCCATGCAATAGAACATTTTCCACCCATCTTCCTTATATCATCATTCCCATTACCTGATTATTATGGCTGACAAAAATGTGTGTGATGTAATACTCGAAGTGCTGGCCGATGCCGGTGTCAAATATATTTTCGGTATCCCTGGAGGGGTGATCAATGCCATGGTTGATGCCATCCGTCGTCAGGATATCATTAAAATGATCCATGTACGTCATGAAGAAGCTGGCGCTTTTGCAGCATCTGCCCAGGCAAAGCTCAGTGGTAAGCTAGCCGTATGTATGGGTACTTCGGGCCCTGGTGCCATACATCTCCTCAATGGACTTTATGATGCTAAGCTTGATCGCGCACCCGTACTGGCCATTACGGGCCAGGTGGAAACCCGTTTCGAGGGCAGTGATTATCATCAAGAAGTAAACCTGCTCAGTCTCTTTGAAAATGTAGCGATATACAACCAGCAGGTCGAATCAGGCGAGCAGATGCCGCGGATCATTGAGCAGGCAGTACGGGCAGCCTATTATCACAAGGGGGTAGCGCATATATCCCTGCCTATGGATGTGGCACGGCAAAAAGTGTCCAGACCTGAGTACCGGACCAAACTCCTTTCAGAACAACCTGCCATGATACCCCCACCACAATATATCAGAGAGGCTGCTGCCTATCTGAATACGTGCAGCAAGATCACCATACTGGCTGGGATAGGTGCTAAACATGCCACAACCCAACTTGAGGAAGTGGCACGCATTCTTAAAGCACCCATCGTAAAAGCACTTCGGGGCAAGGATATATTGCCTGATGCGCATCCTTATTGTATTGGCGGGCTAGGCCTTTTGGGCACGAAACCGGGGTATGAAGCGGTAAGGGATTGCGACTGCCTGTTTATGATCGGCACTGATTTTCCTTACGTAGAGTTTCTGCCTGAAAAGCTAAAAGTCATTCAAATTGATATTGATGGAACCCAGCTGGGCAAAAGGGTACCTGTAGAAGTCGGCCTTTGGGGTGATGCCGCCTCCACGCTTGCCGCCTTGATCCCCCAGCTGCATCCCCATGAAAATGATGACTTTTTAGAGACTTCCCGGGCACACATGAAAACCTGGCGAAGCAGTCTTGCAACCTTCGAAACCAGTGGTGACCTACCGCTTCATCCCCAGGCATTGGCCGCTTGCATCAGCAAGTATGCCGAAAGCGATGCAATATATTGCTGCGATACGGGCAACGTAACGGTATGGGCGGCTCGGAATATTATGATCCGGGACCAGCAGAAATTTACCTTATCGGCCGGGCTGGCCAGTATGGCTTTTGGCATGTCGGCTGCTATGGGCGCTAAGCTGCTTTATCCTGATAAACAGGTCATTGCTCTTTGTGGGGATGGCGGGTTTGCCATGTTGATGGCAGATTTCCTTACTGCTGTAAAATACGATATCGCGATTGTTGTGGTGGTGTTCAATAACCATAAACTAGGGATGATACAGGCGGAGGAAGAGGTAATGGGCATTCCTGAGTTCGAGGTATATCAACATAATTGCGATTTCGCCGAATATGCAAAAATATGTGGTGGCGATGGCCTGAAGCTAATGGGCCCTACCGGGCTGGAGGATGCTGTAAAAAAGGCTTTGATTTCTAAAAAACCCTTTATCCTGGATGTAGAAGTAAATGCGGAAGAACTGCCTTATCCACCTCATACCGAGATAGAACAGGCATTTGGATTTCTTAAGGCCAAGGTGAAAGAGTATATGGGTGAAGGCGAAAAGGAAGGCCTCCATAACCGTTTTTAATCAAATTTACGGATTAGGGGAATTCTATTCATAGGGCTGCACCTTATACTGAAATATTTCGCCCTTTCGGGGCTTTTTCTGGATTATGGGAATAGGATATGCGGCGGCGAAAGGCCCCAGAGGGGTATAATATTTTAGCGGAGGGTATTGCCCTGCGGTTTCAATAATGGGAAAGCTCCCGCTCGCGGCCAAGTGAATGTATCGGTCTTGGTCCGCCAGATTTGCAAATACCATCGAAATGGCTATCTTGCATTCATGAGCCAGAGAAATAAAATTGCAGATAAGGTAGAGCATTGGACGTGTTCTGTTTGCCACAAACCATGGAATATTTTAAAAGGTCTATGTTTGGTGTTTTTGGCATGCGTAATGATTCAATGTTCCAACCCAATATACACTTCAATAAGAGTTGCCAAAAATCATGGTGATTTTTTTGTTGCCTTCGGGATCAAAGAATTTAAAAAATTGCCAAAAACCCGGCAAGCCTTTTTGGCCAGTATTGATTCGGGGGGAAATTTAATAACTTCCTCCCAATTGGCTTCAAATGTATATGATGTATATAACCCATTAGAAAAAGAAACCTACACGGAGTTTGTTTTTAAGGACACGTTACAAAAGTGTTTTTCCCAAATAACTTACTCTACAACTCCGGACTCTCCTGGTTTTTTTGTTTATATTCATGGATTTATAAGCTCCAAGTTCTACAAAAAATCTGACAGAATCATACAAGATTCAATTGCGCTAAGCAATAAAAGGATGTTACTTCTCGCCAAGAATCTACGGTTGCATATCTTGAAAGGTGATTTGAAAAGATACTGGGATAAAAATGACGATATCTGAAATAATATTTCCCTCAACTAGTTTATAACTAACTAGAAAATCCACCTCTTGAACTATCTTCCTTCTAATGTTTATCATCTTATGGTCAGTTAATAATCAGTCCCATGAAAAAAAGCAGCTATATCAAACTCGTATTGGTTTCAGGGATTGTTGCGGCGGGTATCCATGCTGCCCCGGCAAGTGAGGAAGCTACAGCCAAACCTATCGGAGGGGGAGAAACGGGTCTATCCCATGCACGCAGTGTACAGGGTGCCAATCACCGTTCTTTTTCAGACAGGAAAGAAGCCCGCGATTCCACCCATGCCATGGGTACTGGGGGCGGTGGCCATACCATAGTGCGTGGTGGTTTTGGGAGGATGTATTTCCATACGGGGGGATGAATGGGTTTGTAATTTGATGATTCATAGGGCTTCACCCTATGTGGAGGTATTTCGCCCTTTCGGGGCTTGATCCAAGCTGATGAATGTTAGCGTAGTCCGGGATGCCTCTGTATTTGTCTTATCAGAAGGCAGTGTCATCCATAAAGCCGTCAGAGACGGCAAGGGCAAAGTCACGAATCTCCCTTCGGTAAGATTCGCGCCAGCCAAGAAATGACGCGGATAAGGCTGCGATACAAAGCCCCGAAGGGGTAAAATATGCCAGCGCAGGGTACAGCCCTGCGATTTTAAAGATATTCATTAACAAATAAGCCCAAACGGGGCATAACATTTCAAGGTTAGGTTGACACATCAATCATAGGGCTGCACCCTATGCTGAGATATTTCGCCCGTTTAGGGCTTGATCTAGATTCGGAAATAACGCGGATAAGGCTGCGATACAATGCCCAGAAGGGGCAAAATATGTCAGCGCAGGGTATAGCCCTGCGGTTATTAGATGGCATTTCCAAATATTTATTCGGCAAAGGATTGAAAAAGGCATCCTTTTCCACCCCTGGCTTTTACAAAATATTTGTCTTTGGTAGCGCGTACCGCTATTTCACGGCCAGTCGCTCCTTTTATGCGGATATTGTTTTTGTACCATTGGTAGGAAACAAATCCTTTGGGCGCCAGCCATTTGGCCCCAACCTTTGTACACCGAATGCTTATGGAATTTAGCTTAGTATAATCAAGGGTATCCATTACGGCGTTGCTAGCAATACGGCGAATGGCCAAGGCATCATCAGCCGTGAAGATGTTGTTGTATTTCGACGCGGTACTGCTGTGCCTGAAAACAGTGGTGAAAATAACGTTTGCATATAAATAGGCGCCAATGAGGGAGGGGTGCCGGTTGTCAAGGGTATTGTATGGGTCAAGATCCGGCCTGCTTTTCAAAATCCGCATCCACGCCAAGCCCACCGGAGCTAGGGTATTGTGGACATGGGCATTGATCCAGGCATGGTTTGCCATGATCCTATGTATGGCCCTGTCTGTATTGTCACCAGGGAATTTGTCTGGCATGCCATCCCTTTTTTCCCAACCGGCCACGAAAATGATCCGCGTACAAGGCCAGATTTTTTTGATGGAATCCTGGAAACTCATGGCATTTTCGGCGGTCCCAGGGAAAAACTTGCCAATACTATCGGCATAGTCGCTCTGCATATCCTGTATCACAATATAGTCCCAAGGTTCTTGCCTGATTTTCTCAAAACAAGTGTCGTTGTACCTGAAATACTTAATGGATTTCCCTAACCGCAAAAAGCTCCCTACTTCCACCTTGATGCCCGCCTTTTCTGCCAGGCTGTCAAATATATCCGGCGTAGCATAATTTGCCGTAAAGCTGTTGCCAATGAACAGGACCCTGGTTATATCCCCAACAGATTTGGCATGGGTATATTGAACACTTATCAGATAGATGATCAGCAAGCAAAGCCTTTTCCCCATAGCATATCTTTATGGCGAAGATACAAGGGTTTTTATAGATGAGAACTGGTGGTCATGCCGTAATGATTCATAGGGCTGCACCCTATGCTGAGATATTTCGCCCCTTTGGGCGGGATCTAGATTCGGAAATGACGCGGATAATGCTGCGATCCAAAGCCCCGAAGGGGTAAAATATGCCAGCTCAGGGTAGAGACCTGCGATTTTAAAGATATTCATTAACAAATAAGCCCAGACGGGGCATAATATTTCAAGGTTAGGTTGACACATCAATCATAGGGCTGCACCCTATGCTGAGATATTTCGCCCGTTTAGGGCTTGATCTAGATTCGGAAATTGCGCGGATAATGCTGCGATCCAAAGCCCCGAAAGGGTAAAATATGCCAGCGCAGGGTATAGCCCTGCGATTTTAAAGATATTCATTAACAAATAAGCCCAGACGGGGCATAATATTTCAAGGTTAGGTTGACACATCAATCATAGGGCTGCACGCTATGCTGAGACATTTCGCCCTTTTAGCGCTTGATCTAGATTCGGAAATGGCGCGGATAATGCTGCGATACAAAGCCCCGAAGGGGTAAAATATGCCAGCGCAGGGTATAGCCCTGCGATTTCAAGGGATATTAAACTCATTGTAAAATCAGTATCTTCGGGACTCAATATAGGATCGCGCGATGAATATAAACACCCTATTGTCCCATATCAACCAATTCGTGACCATGGATGCGGCGGAAGCGGAATACCTTAATTCGTTGCTCATCACCCGGCCGTACAGGCAAGGGGAAATCATCGTGAAGGCGGGTGAACCGGCCCGCTACCTTATGTATGTGAACACTGGCTATGTGATGACGTATTTCACTGACAACGATGGGGATGACCATGTCATCCAGTTCGCCGCCGAGGGCTGGTGGGCGGGCGATTTGTTCAGCCTGAGCCACCAGCCCAATACCCAATATACCACCCGTGGCATGTGTGATGGCGAGCTGCTGCTGCTGCCCCGGCTGGCCCAACAGCAATTGTTTGAAGATCACATAAAAATAGAGCACTATTTCCGGGTGCTGTTTCAGAATTCGGTGATCCGGCACCAGATGCGCTTTGTACAAAGCTATGCCACCACTGCCGAACAACGGTACCTGGCTTTTGTGGAAACCTATCCCGCCATGGAGCAGTATGTGCCCCAAAAGTATATTGCGTCTTATCTTGGTATTACCCCTGAATTCCTTAGCAAGATCCGGAAAAACATGGCGAGAAAAGCGTCGTAATGCGTTCCTGAACGGGTTTCCATAAATTGGCTTAATCTAGTTTAATATTTCTGTCCCCATATCTTGAATTGGCTTATTGGAGGCTAGGACAGTGGCATGGTAGCTTTGTGCCAACAATTAATCATTAAAAACAATGACAGAAAACACCACTACCTGGAATATTGACCCAGGGCATTCCGAGGCTCAGTTCCGCATCAAGCACCTGGCCATCACCAATGTAAACGGCACTTTCGACAAATTCAGCGGATACGCCCGCACCCATGGCGACGATTTCAACCAAGCGACTGTTCATTTTGAGATAGAGGCCGACAGCATCAATACCAACAACGCCCCGAGGGACAATCAATTGAAATCGCCTGACCTGTTCAATACCATCCAATACCCCAAAATAGTATTCGATGGCAAATTGCTCCAAAAAGACGGGGACGATTATACCCTGGATGGTGAGCTGACCCTGTTGGCTACCAAGCGGCCCATTTCCCTGGCAGCAGCATTCACGGGCTCGGGCAAGGGGCGGTTCAATGATACCCGGGCTGGGTTTGAAGTGAGCGGTAAAATAAGCCGGAAAGACTATGGCCTTTCCTGGAATATCCTCAACGAAGCAGGTGGCCTGGTGATCGGCGACGAAGTGAAGCTGCATTTTGATATTCAACTGATACGGGAAGCTTGATCTAAAACAAAGAGGGATGGCATTGCGGCGATTGGGCCCGGTGCCAAGTTCTCTTTAGTGGAAGTACCGCTCCGCAAAGTCAATGGCGTTGGTGTGCATGATCTTTTCCACGGCAGCATCTATGTCATCCCCAGGGAACAGGCCACTGTTTTTCATAAGCAGGGTCAATTGCGTACTGAGAAGCTCAAAAGCCTCGGCGGTATCATAGGCGTTCAATGGGTTGATAATACCATCAAAATCGCTGCCAATGCACATATTGCCAAAGAAATCGCTGGTTTTTTTGTTTCGGGCTATCTGGTATATTTTGGCAACCTGGTTGAAAAAAGGCTCGGCCCATCTTTTCATCGTTTCTTCTGAATTTCCATCCATGATGGTTGGAAACTTTATTTTCAATTGGTAGCCCGATACAATGCGTTTGTCCATGCTGATGCCTATAAGCCCATCGGAAGCGATGATGAGTGCTATTTCCTCATCACTCAGCCCTATGCTCCAATTGTTGTATATATCGCTTTTTTTGTATTTATCATTGGCGATGATTTTTCCATCGCATACTTCCTCTTCGTCAGAGCCAACAATATTGGAATAGTTGTTGGCGGCGGTATGGCTGCTGATCACGGGGATATTGTCTTCGGGATGTTTGCTATTGTGAAGGGCGATATACCCATAGAACCAGGAACGGCATTTGGCCGACATATGCTTGGCATCAATGAGTATCCTGGGGCCATTATCGGTACTCAGCAACATATCTACCACTTCTTTGCCCAATTCAGTAATTTCAGAGTTCACATGGTCGCTCTGGTCCACCAGCTTCACCAAGATATCAGCCAGGCTCACGGCCTGCCCGGCCAGCATGTTCCAGAAATGATGGTTGAGTGTGAGGAAAAACGGACAATGTGCCTGGTTAGCCCATTGGTTTTTAATAATGGCAATATTCCCTTTCAGCAGGGCCAACAACTCCTGAAAACCAGCACTTTCCCTGTCATTCAGCACGCTGAGAGGATATCGCGCATCGCTGAAAACATCCTGCACCGAGCCTGAGAACAGGGAATGCCCCCCTTCAACGGTAAGTACCACCAAAGTAGAACCAGAATTGGCGTCCAGTTGGCTTTTCAACGATTGTCCCCGCTTGGCAATCACATATTTCTGGCCAAGATCTGGGATCACTGTACCATCCAGTTGGGCGATAAATTGGTACTCATTGTTCAAGTCCTTGAAATAATCGAAGCTTTCTGCTTTGAACTCATCAATCCTCCGATCACCAAAATCAGTGACAAAATTGGGGAGAAGATCAGGGTCTATCATACTGAAAAATTCCACGATGGCACTTTTCTTCATTTCAAAAAAACCACGTTCCGGTGGGGTAATGGACAAAAACACCAGGCGCACTTCGCCCCGGTTTAGTTTGCTCATATCGCATTCCTTATACCGTACCACACCCAGTATCTCCTGTACCACTTTGGTTACCACGGAAGCGTGCTTGTTGGTCTCGTTCCAGATGCTGTTCATCTGAGAAGGGTCAATATTGTTTACGATATTGTTTGGGTCCAGGTCATAGGCCTTGCTATATGGCTTCATGGAAGGATGGCAATGCAGGTCTGAAAAACGGGCCATGTATTTGGATTTTAATTTTGTCCAAACCTAATGAATATTATTGGCTTATGGCATTCCAGGCTATTGGCCTCCACGGCATTGCCGAATATGGATCATTTCGACATTTAAAGACAGGATTGTTTTGTCAAATATATCTTATTCCCCGTCTGAATCACTTTCCACCATATCGTCATAAAACTCAAAAATCTCTATGGTGCGCGATTTTATGATAGCCACATACTCACCCATATACAGGTTTGATTGTATGGACCCGCCGCCGGAATATTTAGGGTCTCGCAAGGTGGAAATCAGTTTCAATTCCTTGTCACGGTAGTCAAGCCAGGTTTTTTGTGCCGTGACAAGGGTTTTTTGGTCATCGGGCTGCAATTTGGCTTTCAACAGCTTATAGTATTTGTTCATGAGGCTATCATACCCCTTGGCCAATTTGTCCATGGCTTCGTTCATCCCGGCAGTGCTTCCGTCCTGGTCCATGCATTTCCGGCAAAACTCTTCCATCCTGAAGGTATCCATATCAAAATTAAGTGCCTCCTCGCTCATTTCAGGGTCTGCCTTTCTGAGCTTGGCCCTTATGGCAGGTACCTGCTTCTCGATGCTGGCATTTATTTTCTTGGATATTTCGGGGGTAATTGCCTGTTGGGCTTGGCAAAACGTAGCAATGAAAACAGCCATTGAAAAGAAAAACAAAATGCGCATGGGGGTACAATTTTCTGCAAAGCTACGGTTTGGGCACCATAGTCAACATTTCAAGTTTTAAGGATAAAGAAGATAGAATTATATCCTTAGCCGCATGGTCTACGTAACAGCATTTATTTCTTGACGCTTACGGCTCTTTTCTTGTCTATCTTGGTTTCATAAACCTGACTGAAAAGATCGGTCTCAAATTTTTGGCGCTGGGCCGGGGTGAGCAGGGATACAATCTTGTTTTTGGTAGAGGCTTCCACTTGGGCAACCTGTTTTTTACGGGCCTCTTTTTCCAGGTTCTGCTTGTTGATGTTGTCCAGCTTTTTCAGCATGTCCACATTGATGTCCATGATTTTATCGGTTTGGTCAATGGAAAGAAACAACTCATCTTTAAGTAACTGGGTCCTCTTTTGTGCCAATTTTTCAATGGCGGCCGTACTGGTGCCCGCCTTTTTTACAGCCTGAGCATGCGTGAAAGGAGAATAAAGCAAAATTGCGCTCAAAATAACACCGATGAATAGAAACCTTTTCATAGACTTGAGGACTAATACAACCTACCTTAAACACGCGAAACCTACCTATTGTTCCGCAACCTACAAATATAGCATAAACATTGAAAAATGTGCAGATTCTACCGATTTCACACAAAAATAACACAGCTAGGCCCAAACATTGGGTTTCTGCTCCCAGAAAAATATATCCTTAGGTAAAACATTAATGCTATTTTCGCACCGGAAAAAAGACACCGCAGCAAAACAACCCTAATACGCCTGATATGCCCGAGGATGTCCTGAATTTCAATCCCGATAGAATCCTTAACGTGCTGGTGGTGGAGGACAACTTCATCAACCGCACCTTGCTCGGCAAGATCTTTCAAAAGATAGGTTGCACCACCACTATCGTAAACGACGGCCCCCAGGCGATGGCTGCCTTCGAAAACAGCTTTTATGATTTGGTTTTCATGGATATAGAGCTGCCTGGCATGGATGGGTTTGAAGTGACGAAACTGCTGCGCAACAAGTATAAGGACCAACCCAAGCAACCCATTATAGTCGCACTTACTGCAAACTCCCTGAGCGGTGAGCGTGAAAGATGCCTGGATATGGGCATGAATGATTACCTGGCCAAGCCATTTTCTGCCGAAGATGTGGTGAACCTGGTAGCCAAGTATGGGAAACAACAAGTAAGCTGAATTGATATATCATCACATAACTATCACTATATGAAGTTCGCCACCAAGGCCATACATGCAGGGCAGGAACCCGACCCATCTACCGGGGCCATCATGACACCCATCTATCAAACTTCCACCTATGTGCAGGAAGCACCGGGCAAACATAAGGGCTTTGAATATGCCCGGACCCAAAACCCGACCCGCCTGGCCCTGGAAAAGAACATTGCAGCCCTAGAAGGTGGGCAGTATGGGTATTGCTTTGGCAGTGGCATGGCGGCCATAGATGCCGTAGCCAAGATGCTGCTCCCCGGCGACGAAGTGGTGGCCACCAACGACCTCTACGGCGGCAGCTACCGCATGTTTACCAAGGTATATCAGCGGTATGGCATCAAGTTCCACTTCATAGACCTGAGCAATACGGCCAATCTGGCAGGCTATATCAATGACAAGACCCGGATGGTATGGGCAGAAAGCCCCACCAACCCGATGCTGAACATCATAGACATTGCGGCCATCAAACAACATATAGCCGGCAAGAACATCCTGCTGGCGGTTGACAATACCTTCGCCACACCATATCTGCAACGCCCTTTGGAACTGGGTGCCGATATCGTGGTGCACTCAGCCACCAAATACCTCGGCGGCCACTCTGATGTGGTGCTGGGGGCAGTGGTATGCAATGATGCCGCCATTGCCGAACAGATCAAGTTCATGCAGAACAGTTGCGGGGCGGTTTGCGGCCCACATGATGCCTTCTTGGTGCTTCGTGGCATCAAAACCCTACATGTGCGTATGGACAGGCACTGCGAAAACGGCATGAAGATCGCCAGGTTCCTGGCAGCGCACCCGAAGGTGAACAAGGTATTTTTCCCGGGCTTGGAAACCCATCCCAACCATGATGTGGCTGCCCGGCAAATGAGCGGTTTCGGGGGGATGATGTCCTTTACCCTGAAAGGCGACAAGTATGAGGATGCGATCACCGTCCTTACCCATACCCATTTCTTTTCATTGGCTGAATCACTTGGCGGGGTAGAATCCCTTATTGGCCATCCTGCCTCCATGACGCATGCCTCCATACCCAAAGAAGAACGTGAAAAGACCGGGGTGGTGGATTCGTTGATCCGGTTAAGTGTGGGGATAGAAGATGCTGATGATCTGGTCAAAGACCTATCAGATGCGCTGGCTGCAGTGAACGAATAACCTACTTATACACTACCTTGTGGTGCTTGCGGACCTTGCGCACATAAGAACGGATGATGTTGTGAAAATCAGGATGATCGGGGAAGGGTTGTATCAGTTCCTTGAGCATTTGAAAGGTATAACCTTGCTCATCGGTTTCCTCAAAAAAGCCATAGCCGAGGTATTGCCCGTTTTCCACGCATACCACGGATCGTTCTTGTGGCTTCCTGCCCTCGCTGATGATCACAAAATCAGGTTTTTGGTATTTATAGCCTGATAGGGCATTGTTCACTTTCTCGTTGTAGTCTTCTACCTTTTCTGCGCTCTTGCAGGCTCCCCTGCATTTGCCTTCATAAAAGTTGAGGCAGGCATCGTTGGTATGTTCCAGGTCGCATTTCTTTAGGCAGAGGTTGTATTTATCGGCCAACCCGGCCACAATGCCTTCTGCGCCCCTTTTGCTGCCCACGGCGATCACGGGTTCGGGCTCCAGTTTCAACAGGCCTATTTTCAGGTTGATATAGCCCTCTGCATCCGTTTCCCTGTACACCCCGTACCGGTATTTCTTTCGGCGCTGGGCACTGTTGAAGGGTGGCATCCACCGTTTTATCTCATGGCTTTCCAGGAGCAGGGCCACCAGTTCATTGCCCGTGAGCACATAGTCAATGCTATATATCTTGGGCTTCAGCTCAAAATACTTGCCATGGTCCATATCCCCGCTGAAATGGCTGATGATGCGTTGGCGGATATTGGTACTTTTGCCGATATACAGGTTTTTGCCCCGTTCGTCCTTGAAATAATAGATGCCGGTTTCTTCGGGCAGGTCATCAAGGTCCTCGCGGCGCAGGTTGGGTGGCATGATGCTCTGGCTGATCTCATCTTTCAGTGAGTCCATGATGAATTTCCTGCGGTCGTTCTGCAGGAGTACGTTGAACAACTCAGCCGTGGCCGCCCCATCACCAAAGGCGCGGTGCCTATGCTCCACAGGGATGCCCAGCTGCTGGCAAAGCCGCCCGAGGCTATAGGAAGTGAGCCCTGGCAATATCGTACGGCTGAGGCGCACCGTGCATAGGTTGCGGCGGTGGTACCGTTGCCCCATCCGCTTGAACTCATTGCTCACGAAGCTATAGTCGAACCGCACATTGTGGGCCACGAACACCCGTCCACGTGTGATCTCATTCACTCTTTCAGATACCTCTGCCCAGGTAGGGGCCTCAGCAACCATTTCGTTGGAGATGCCCGTGAGCGCCACGATAAAGGGTGAGATATAGGTTTCAGGGTTCACCAGGGTGCAGAACTGCTCAATGACCCGCTCCCCGTTATGGATGAATATGGCAATCTCCGTGATCCTGTCCTTTTTGGGGTCACCTCCCGTGCTCTCTATGTCTATGATCGCGTACACTTATGCAAATTTAGGGATATTTGGGAGATTGGTTGATTGGGGTATTAGTAATTGGGGTATTGGGTTAATTGGCGGTATTGGGTTGAATCCCTAAAAAGCCAATTGTCAACATTGCATGCATGAAGAATCAAAAAATCATGGTTTTCAGGGAGATATAATGGCGGAGAACGAGGAGTTTGCCTAGGGACTTGACGCTGAAATTTGTAACCGAAAGTCAAACCTCTATTTAACAATCGTTCACAAATAATCAGTATCATGAAAAAAACACTACTTCTCGACTTACTCTTATTGTTCTCATGTTGTTCTGTTTTTGCTCAGAACACAAAAAAATGCGCAGACGGTTCGGTGGATTATGGATGGAGCATATATGTGACTGGAGATTCCACGCATACTTCCATTTACAATTATTATGAAGTATGTGCAAGCGATCCGACAATATCTGACGCAGATCAATATGGCTACTTTTCCGACTACAGGTATGTGATTGGGACAGGGAGCGATCCTGACTCGCTCATTTTCAATTTCCATCACCCGAAATATATAAACTCCAATGGGGCTTTTCAAACCATGACTTATATAGCCTATGACAAGACTACAAGCAGTCCAGCAGTAAATTTCATATACCATAATAACGTCATGGATTTCTATCGCCGCCCCGTTCTTATGTTGCATGGGTTGTGGAGCAATGGGGAAAAAGCCTTTGGGTCCTTAAAAACCTACCTCACCAGTTATTACCCAAGTTATATGCTTTTAAACCCCTGCTACCCAAATGATGTAAGCCTGGAGCAAAACCAAATGGTGGTTTATAATGCCATCAATGAACTATTGACCAATGCAAGGAACAACGGGATCTTTACTGACAAGGTAGACATCGTGGCCCATAGCATGGGCGGCCTGGTTGCGAGATATTATATTCAATCTGGCTTTTATAGGGATGATGTTAACAAATTGATTACCGTTAATACGCCCCATTCAGGCTCCCAAGCGGCGAATCTGCTAACCACGGTAAGCTCGGTTTTCCCTGGTTTCAAAACAATTATGAGCTTTTTGGGCAATTGGACGGATGCCAATTATGGCAGTGTGAACGGGGCTGTAAATGACCTAAGGGTGCAACCCTTCGGTGCCATATCGTTGTTGAATGCAAATAGTCAAAGCGTCAATTACCATGATGTACAAGTACATGCAATAACCTCGAATTTTTACCTTGACACCTCCCTTTCTTCCTTGAGCGGGGATCAACCCATGCTGCCATTGATGGTCGCCGCAAAATTTGCCAAAATTGGTTTTCAATCCTTTATCTCAAGTTTATATAAAAATGAATTGAATGACGGCATTGTTCCGCTTTCATCGCAGCAAGGAGGCTTGGGTAGCCCCTATGTTTCATACTATGGCAATATCTTCCACACAAGCATAACAAACGACCCATATGTTAAAAATGAAGTCTATGGATTGCTGAATGAAGAACCGGGAGCTACAAATTTCAAGAATGGGGGTTTTGATCCGCCAAGCTTGGTCAGCGATTACAAGATGGCGCCACAAATTGACGGGACCGCAAGTATCAACACAAATACCCAATTGATCACATTCAAAAACCTCAAAGAAGGAACCGTCTTCCATACCGGTGATACCGCACAGATCACTATCACATTGGATAAAACTGTTTCCCGCTTTATGCTGATGATGGCCAACAAAAAAATAGAGGGTCAAAGTCAAGCCTATTCAGAAGACAACTTCACCCTGATCGATACTTTTTCCAATTCTTCCTCCTTCACCTATAAATATGCCCTGCCAAATGGCTATTTCGGCCCAATCGGTATAGCAGTCATGGGGTATGATTCACACGGGGTTTTAGGCTATGATACCACATACATAGTGTTGCGGCCTTCCAATAATTTGGCTTTCATTGAAGACATGAAACACAGCCAAGTATTCGATACCCTGATGCTACTTCCCTATATGGGCAAGCCCATGGACTTTCTGGGATACTTTAATGGGGATGGGACCATCCTGTATAATTATGGTTTGCTCAACAAGGACCAGTTTAAGGTTACCATTGATGATACCTCCATCGCATCTTTTACCTCACCCAATATTTTCAATGGCAAAAAAGAAGGTGTCACTTATGCAACCCT
>Ga0206962_1226_pt1 | contig 15019 bp, 16 predicted proteins | sample Alteio_BWOrgHeat_27_FD_153241 | JGI IMG/M metagenome (GOLD analysis project Ga0206962, IMG submission 153241) | Enriched cells from forest soil in Barre Woods Harvard Forest LTER site, Petersham, Massachusetts, United States -... | ecosystem: Environmental > Terrestrial > Soil > Temperate forest >...
AACCAGCTGTTGCCGGAATGGCTTGAACTCACTCCGGTGACAGAAATTAAAATTCCGGCACAGGTGAGTGGCAACTGTTCGTGGGCCAATGTGGAAGCCTGTATTCCTGCGCTGTTTTATCTTTTGCGGGAAGAGGAAAGATCTTCCGCTTCTTCAGACAGAACAGGCAAACAACAGGCCCTTGGTTTTTTCAATGAATGGCGTGAATGGAACCGTGACCGGGCGCTGCAGTTTTGTCTGCAGCGGTTCTCGGCTGCAGGCCCTTTGCGTCAGGCAACGCACGCGGAGATTCTTGCAGCGGTGCTGTTTCAGGCCTGCAATGCGGGCACTGCACGTGACAATGAACGGGCTGAGCGGATTATTTCGGCGCTTGCAAAATCGAGCTGTCATTATGTGCTGAAGAATTATGTGAAAGTCTGGGCGTTTGAAGATGTGGGCCCGGAAGGACAGCACTTTGTGCGCTTGCTGCAGCGGTATGGGTATGATGCCAGATCGAAATAAAACACCCCTCTTCCGGCGCAGAAAACACGCCGGGAGAGGGGGGGGTGAATCAACACTTATTCGTATCAAGCTCCACTTCCATCAGAGCATTACTGACTGCAGTTGTATCATATTTCAGATCCGTTGCAGCACTCAGTACACCACAGGCAGCCTGCTGGAAGCTGGTGTTGGCAACCCAGTAATCCTGATTGGCTTTGACCATGACATCAAATGCTTTGTGCGGATCCCAGCCTTTGGTGGTGGCCAGGAGATAAAATGCCCGGTTGAAAACACCACTGCTGAAATGCACATTCAGGTCATCATGATATTGACTGGCCTTGTCGATGGAGCAGTAATGACCGGGCCTGTCGCCATAGCAGTCTTTTGAAGGGACATCCATGAAGCGGAATGCATCCCCACCGGCTTTTGATATTTCTTTGCCGAGCTGCCATGAATTTTTGTTGTAGGCGTAAAAATCAGCTGCAGCGCCGGCCATGTCAGAAAAGGATTCATTCAGACCGCCGGATTGCTCATCGTACACCAGATTGGAATGTTGTTCTGTAAAGCCATGGCTGATTTCATGGGCGCCGATGTTTAATATGGTGAAGGGATAGTAATCGCTGTTTCCATCACCAAACGTCATTTCTTCGCCGTCCCAGAAGGCATTGACAGGTGCTTCGAAGTCATGGACCCGCATGATCAGTTTCATTGGTTTGCCGTATTCGGAAAGCGCCGGGATGTTATACCAGTCATGATACATTTTCTGAACCACATGTCCGATAAAGAGAGCATCATTGTCAGGTGAGTAAGCACCGTTGGCTGAATTAAAATTACCATCCCAGTAGGTCAGATTGTGTTTTTTATCCCGATTCGTGCAGGAAAATTGGGGAACGGTGTCGCCTGTGTCTTCATCTCGGTCTTTGACAATCACTTCGTCATTTTTGAGATAGCACAGATTGGCTGAATCATCCCGTTCGATGCTGAGTGGTGGCAGGTTGTGTCTCAGACCGTCATAGATGAGCTTTCCCATCTGGGGATTTCCACCGTATCCGCTGCCCGAAACGCCTGCGGTTTGTAAATTATCCCATTGTTTGTATACAGTCTGTGTGGTGGCATCGATGATGAAGGTGGGAATGGCGGGCAGTTGATGGGGTGTGTGCGCATGGAAGTCAATTTTCCATGCCCAGTGGGCTTTGTTTTTTTTGTCGACGAATATAATGCGATTGATCTGTTTGCGGGTGATGGCAGGATGCGCACCGGTTTTTTGCTGCCAGGTGGTGATGGCTGTGTTCATGGCCACGTTGGCACCTGCTTCGGTAAATATTTTGGCGGGGACGCCCTGAAGATCAATTTGCAGATTCTGCCATGCGGTGCCGTTCATACGGACGCCGGGTGTCAGTTGTTTCAGTATGGCAGGGAGTTTGGCAGCGTGAATGCCTGCAGAATGGGGCAGGTGTAAGACTGCATCTGCGCCCCATATTGGATATCCTTCCCAGGTTTGCTGCATCCGGATGTGGGTTTGACTGTCTTTGTCGACATGGCGGCTTGTTTCAAGGTAGCCTGCGGCGGCATTGGTTTCAGAGGGGGTCAGCAGATGGTTCAGTGTGGATAGGGGGGCATGTGAGAGATCAATTGCATCTGCAGCCATCCCTGCAGATGAAACGGCCAGTGCAATCAGGCTCAGGGTTAATTTGCCATGTTGTATTTTCATCAATTGCTTCCTTTTCAAAAGTGAACAGTGCATTCAAGCATATTTTATTTTCCATGACTACCGCTTAAAAATTTCATGCAAAAATTGAGTGGTGGCCACCCATGCGCGATGATCGGCGGTGGGATTGTAGAGTCGTCCAAGCGCAGGTTGGCTGGCCAGTGGGTTGGTAAAAGCATGCATGGTGCCGCCATAAATGACGAGCTGCCAGTCTGCTTTGGCATGGGTCATCTCTTCTTCAAAGGCGAGTACCTGATCGGGCGGCACGGATGGGTCATCATGACCGTGCAGCACCAGAATTTTAGGTGCGATTTTGGCAGGGAGTCGGTCATTGGGCGGCATCAAAAGACCGTGCAGACTGACTACCCCCCGAATATCCTGACTGTTACGTGCAAGATCCAGTACACACAGGCCTCCAAAACAAAAACCGATGGCAGCAATATTGTCACTATCCACCTGTTCGATTTTTTTTACAGCATCCACGGCGGCACGAATGCGGCGCAGTAACAGCTGGCGGTTGGTGGTGAAGGGCTTCATGAGTGCCATTTTTTCATCGTCTGTCGCTGCTGTTCTTGCATCACCATACATATCAAGTGCAAATCCAGCGTAGCCCAGCGCTGCCAGTTTTTCAGCTTTTTGACAGGCGAATTCGTTTCGACCAGACCAGTCATGTGTCACGAGCACAATGGGTTTTTTCCCGCTGAAGGCATCGTCTGTGGCAAGCCAGCCGGAGAGGGTGGTGCTGCCATCGTGGTAAGAAAAATTTTGCGTTTGTATCATCAGAAGCAGTTCCTTTATGCTGACAGGGGATCCGGCTTACTATAAGACGATTGAGGGTGATATGAGAAGTATGGTGTGGTTCAGGCGGGATCTTCGGGTACATGATCATCCTGCGCTGGTGCATGGATGTCAATATGGTCAGGAGGGAACGCTTGCAGTTTATATCATTGACAGACAGATGTGGCAGCAAAATGATAATTCAGAGATTCAGATTCGTTTTATACTGTCGGGACTCCCGGTTTTAAAAGAATCGCTCAAAAAAATAGGGGTACCGCTTTGTGTGTACAGCGTGCAAAAAACAGATGCGATACCGCTGTTGCTGCAGGAACTGGCTGAACGACATGGCATCTCCCGGCTGTTTTGGAACCGTGAAGATGAGGCGAATGAATCTCAGCGTGATCGCGCGGTCATGGTGCACTGTGATCGTCATCATTTATCTTACGAAGTATTCTGTGATCAGCTGATACTCGATACCGCTGCTGTGCAGACGGGTTCAGGTGGGTATTTTCAGATTTTTACGCCATTTAAACGAAGATGGCAGACTGTTTACCGGGCACAGTCTCCCCGGATGCTGTCGGTTCCCAAAGCGTTTAAACCGCTCAAACTGTCCGCTGAGACTGAGATCCTGCCTGATGCAGCGAGTTTGCCGCACTGGCCTTCAGGAGAAAAAGAAGCGCTTCGCCGTCTCAGTCATTTTTGCCGGGAAGCTGTTTTTAAATATGACCGTTTAAGAGATTTTCCATCGCAGCAGGGTACGAGTCAGCTTTCTCCTTATCTCGCAACCGGCATGCTTTCGCCGCGAACCTGTTTTCAGACAGCGCTGCGTGCCAACGGAGATGAACTGGACAGCGGCGACAAAGGCGCGCTTATGTTTATGTCAGAGCTGATCTGGCGGGAATTTTACCGGCATATCCTGGTGCATGTTCCGCGTGTCTCCCGGGGACGGCCATATCGCCCCGAAACAGAAAAATTGGTCTGGAGTAAAAATGCCGCCTGTCTGCAGGCATGGCAGCAGGGCCGGACGGGTTTTCCCTTTGTGGATGCAGGGATGCGTCAGCTGAATCAGCTGGGCTGGATGCATAATCGTCTCCGAATGGTGACTGCGATGTTTCTCACCAAAAATCTGCTGCAGGACTGGCGTCTTGGAGAAGCGTATTTTGCGGCGCACCTGGTGGATTTTGATTTTGCCTCCAATAATGGTGGATGGCAGTGGAGTGCTTCAACGGGAACGGATGCGGTGCCCTGGTTTCGGGTGTTCAATCCTGTCCTGCAGGGTCAGCGGTTTGATGCAACGGGTGAATTTATCCGCCAGTATTGTCCGGAGCTTTCCGGTTTCAGTGACCGTGATATTCATCAACCCTGGCATTACCAGCCTAAGCTTGCGCATCAGGTGGGTTACCCGGAACCGATTGTGGATATTGCTGCCAGTCGTCAGAGAGTCTTAGCGGCTTTTGGAGGATTAAAGGGAGTGTAATGGCATCCGCCTGTCAGAGGTTTTGACACACCCGTGGTTTCAGGAATACTCAGAGGAAGACCCTTCAGACTGCGTACGGCAAGCCATGCGAACAATTGCGCTTCCATTGCCTGCGTACTCCAGCCGCAGGTATCGGCTGTTTCGAGAATAAGTGCCTCTCCCAGATGTTTTTGCAGCAGTGTTGTCAGGGATCTCAGGATGACCGGATTATGCCAGCCACCGCCGGCCAGAATCCAGTGGGCAGGCATGGGGCGATCCAGCAGCAAAAGACTGTTGACTATGGTTTCGGCTGTGAACATTTCAAGTGTTGCAGCAGCATCTTCAGGGGAGAGTGCATCCAGACAGGATGGCAGTGTCATATCATGGGTGTCGAGTGATTTGGGAGGAGGTTGCTGCAGGAAATTTTTTCCATCCTGCCAGATGGCTTTTTCATGAAGCTGTCTTAAGACGTCTGAATGAACCACACCGCGGAGACCATAATGCCCGTCTGTGTCCATGAATTCCTGATGGTTTGTACGTTCACGTATCAGGCGGTCAATCAGTGCATTGCCAGGGCCTGTATCAAATGCCTGAATGTCTGACGGTTCGGATCCCCCGATAAGGGTGATATTGGCAATGCCGCCACAGTTGACGATGGCGACTGGAAGATACCCGTCTCTTTCGGCGAGCGCCTGGTGGAACAAAGGCGCGAGCGGTGCACCCTGTCCGCCGGCTGCGATATCAGCACTTCTGAAGTCATTGATGACGGGAATGCCGGTTAAATCCGCAAGGAGCTGACCTTCGCCTATATTGATGCAGACGCCCTGTTTCGGGCGGTGCAGTAGGGTTTGTCCATGGTAGCCAATCACGTCAATGCAGTCTGCAGAAAGCGATGCTTTTTGCAGCAGAATCTCGATGGCTGTCGCATGCCATTGTGTGGACTGCAGTGCGATGTCTGCAAGATCTGTCTGGGAGAAGAGGCCATTCAGCCGGTGAACGGTGGATTCTGTGGCGCGCAGTCGTGTGCGAAAAGAGGAATCATAATCAATGTGAATATGCTCAATTGGCCGGATAAGGGAAGAAGTCCCGTCTGTTTCCAGCAGGGCAGCATCAATACCATCCATGGATGTGCCGCTCATCAGGCCAATTGAAAGCATTATAAGAAGACCACTGTCAGATTAATCAGTCGAGCATGCCGTGTTGTTTCAGTTTTTTACGCAGAGTGCCGCGCGAAATACCCAGAATCTGTGCCATTCTGACCTGATTGTAATGGGTATGGTTGATCAGGACTTCCAGCAGAGGACGTTCGATTTCTTCGAGCAAAATGGAGTAAAAATCAACGGGCTGTTCATTTCCGATATTGGTAAAATAATTTTTCAGTGTATCTCTGACGGCCTGTCGCAGAGTGACATTGGTAATATTGTCCTGAATCATATTTTGAATTGTCTCTGTTTTTTCTGTCATAACGAGCTCCAAATTTTCCTGTTTTTATAAAGACACTTTCTCACCTGCATAAATCAATCGCGGGCCTGAAAAAAGAAGGCCCGCGAAAGAAGATCTGAAATAAAATAATTTCAGGTTATTTCTGATGTATCAACACGGGTTGATAACACTGGAAATGAGGGTTGATAATTATCATGGGATTTGTTGTTGTAGCCTGTGCTCCTTTGCGAACTGCGAATTTTGCGTTTCGCAGGTTTTTTAACGGTCTTTCGGCCTGCCGTCTGCATGGAGCGGCGCAGCTTTGGCAGTTCCCGGGTCAGCAGTGTGAAGCCAGCCTGTTTTTTGCTGACTGCCTCTGAATTTTGGAGATGCAGTTTCAGGTTGCGCTTTGCCTCAGTGACCTGACGGTTTCCGGCAGTGATTAATTTTCTGACGGTGCTGAGCTGCTTCCGGGTGGGTGCTTTTTTGCCTTTTTTGAGTGCGGCAAAACGTTTGGCAGCCATAGCCTGTTTGGCGGTTGCCGTTTTGAGGGTGGCTTTTAATTTGTTTTCGGTCTGCTTCAGCGCGGCGGTTTCCCGTCGGCACAGTGCAACCAGTTTGGCAGGCAGATTAAAAAACTCTTTTTCGACCTCTGCAGCCATATTGAGAATGTTGTGTTTCTGTGGCTTTTTGGACCCAGGCTTCCGTGCAACTTTCCGTGTGGCTTTTTTTACGGTTGGTTTTTTACGTTTCATAACTGACAGTCCCTTTTCAGATGTTGGTGGGGTGGGTAGAATTTACCATCCCGTGAAACTAAAAGTCTACCTCGATGAAGCAGTTATTTATGAGCCTGATTGATTTTACTGCTTAGACTGATTAAAGTTGGGTCCAGTTAGCGCTTTGGCATTATCTTACAGGAGTCATGTTTGTTATGAGTAATCCCAGTCTTAGGGAGCAGTTGGCGGCACTTTCTGGCGAACCATCGACGGTCGGACCAAAAAAAGAACATAATAAGCGATCTGATATTCAGAAACCTGTAAGGAAAGAGTCCAAACCGATTCAAAAATCCGCGGCACCTGCATGGTTGGAACAGGCGCGATATGGCGTGGAGCTCCTTAAAGTCCATTTCCCCAGTTGTTTTGGTGAGCGGGAAGCGATTCGTCCTTTAAAGACAGGTATCCGGCAGGATCTGGTCAAAGAATTGGGTGCGCACGAAGACATCGCCCTGGGTGATAAGGCCTGTATGGTCAGCAGTCTGGCCTACTATGTCAACTCAGTGGGTTATCATAAAAGTGTGGTGGTGGATGCAGACCGGGTGGATTTGACAGGTCAGGCCGTCGGGAAAGTGACTGCGGAAGAAGCGCAGTATTCCAAACTGCGTTTGGAAGCGAAGTGGCAGAAACGTCAGGCTGGAACGACAACTCCTTCATCCCCTGTGGTCCGTTCTGACACTCAAAAAGAGACCACCTAATCCTCATGGGTTGTTTGTGATGAAAACCTGTACTTCCTTTTCGCCATTGGTGAATTCCTGATTCAGCCATTCTGCATCGGGTACAAACATTCTGATGCATCCATGACTGGCATTGAATCCTGGCACTTCATACGAGCCATGTAAGGCAAACCCACCATGAAAATACATACACCATGGCATGGGTGCGCCTCCTCTTGGAATCGGAAATTTTGATGAAACACAATCACGCCCTTCTTTTTTGTAAATTTCAAAATGTCCAAGCGCGGTGTGACAGCCACGTCCCATATCAGGACAATAACCCCGTGCACCGACAGCAGGCCCCCACGCAGCGAGACTGCCATTACTTTCATAGGCACCCCATGCAAGCACATTGGGATTGATGGAAACAACAATCAGTTTGCTCCCCGGCGGGGTGATATGACTTGGAAAGGGTGAATAATCTTCAATATCAGTGCTGGGATTTTTTGGCACGGCAAGATGTAATCCGCTGTATAAGGGAATATTCATGCGATTAAGACGCATGACAAGATTACGGTCATGCATTCCTGGAAACAAATTTTCCCATGTGTCGGCTCGTTTGACTTTGTAGCAGCTAAAATGCGCACTGTCCTGACACAGTCGATAGCCGATGGGAACGGCGCTTAAGAGTGTGGGAAGCAATAAACAAGTTATCGTAAAGAGAATCCGTTTGAGGGTTTTCATTGGATTTTCCTTTTATCCGATGAGTGCCTGATTCAATTATAGGACAACAAAAGATAACTTGCGGTGGTTTTGTCAAAAAATTAGACTAAATTAAAATGAATTTTCTCAATGGATCATCGTGTTATACAATAAATGCCCTTTATAAAATTTATATGGCAATTTGAATGGACAGGGAAACAGCCGTGCTCGAAATTTCAACACCCCGTAAGGGAATTCTTCAACTGACCTTAAATCGTCCCACTGTATTGAATGCGCTGAACAGAGCATTGATGGAAGCCCTTTTTAAAGCCATTCAATCAGCACGTGATGACAATACGGTGAGGGCTGTATTAATTTTAAGCAACGGCAGGGCGTTTTGTGCCGGTGCTGATATTCGCGAGTTGGCTGCACTGAATGGACAGACGGGTCTTGCGTTTGCTGAATATGGTCAGAGCGTTTTTCGGGCACTTGAGAATCTTGGTAAGCCCTCTCTTGCGGCTGTTCAGGGCGCTGCAATGGGTGGCGGGATGGAACTGGCCATGGCTGCCACCCTTCGGATTGCTTCAGAAGAAGCGGTTTTCGCACAACCTGAGGTCAGGCTCGGTGTGATTCCAGGCTTTGGTGGAACGCAGCGTCTGACACGTTTAGTGGGTCGGGGACGCGCGATGGCCTGGTGCCTCAGCGGTCAAAAAATCAGGGCACGTGAGGCGGAATCGGCAGGTCTTGTCAATGAAGTGGTTGCCGCTTCTGATTTGGCTGGGCGGGCACTCGCAATATTGTCGGAACTGGTTCTTCTGCCGCCGGTTGCACTTCGCAGTGTGGTGACAGTGATCTGTCAGGGCCATGATCTCACCCTTGAAGATGGACTGGCGCTTGAAGCGGCGCATTTTGCCCTGTGCTGTGCCACCAAGGATAAACAGGAAGGGGTGACGGCCTTTGTTGAAAAACGTGTTGCCACCTTCTGTGGAGAGTAAGTCATGTATGTCATTCCTGAAGCGGCATTTGATGAATTGTCAGGCCGTGATGGCAGTGTTGGCGTCATTATCCTGAAACGCCAGCAGGCGCTGAACGCACTGAATCTGGTGATGCTTTCTGCAATCAGTCAACGGCTCACAGAATGGGAAAATGCAGCCCATATCAAAGCGGTTGTGATCCGTGCGGCCGAAGGCCGGGCTTTTTGTGCAGGCGGCGATATCCGTGCGGTGTATGAACGCAGGATGATGGAAGATCCCGCGCTGTTTGAATTTTTCCGTGATGAATACCGGTTGAATTATAAAGTCCGCTGTTTTCGCAAGCCCTATATTGCACTGCTTGATGGCATTACGATGGGAGGCGGTGCGGGTCTTTCTGTGCATGGATCGCATCGGGTGGCAACAGACCGTCTTTTGTTTGCGATGCCTGAAACCGGCATTGGTTTTTATCCGGATGTTGGTATGAGTTACGTGCTGTCGCGTCTGCCGCATCAGATGGGTTTTTATCTGGGGCTGACGGGTGCGCGTCTGTCGCGGGGGGACTGCGAGGCCCTTGGACTGGTGACGCACTCCGTCAGTGAGGAGGCTTTTCCGGAGCTCATGTACACCCTTGCCGATACGTCTCTGAACAGCGATGCCCGGGGCACGGTGAGTGCACTGCTTGAGCGTTTCAGTGAAGTGTCCGGTGGTTCTGAACTGTGGGAACACCGGGAAGAAATCAGTACCTGCTTTGCCGGAAAAACGGTGGAGGAGATTTTGAAAGCCCTGAAGGCGGGCAGCACCTGGTGCAAAGAGGTGGCAGAAGTGATCTGCCAAAAGTCTCCCACCAGTCTTAAGATCACGTATCAGGCTTTAAAAAATGCGGCAGATCTCGATTTTGATGCCTGCATGGAAATGGAATATGCACTGACGCGGCATGTTTTGCAGGGCAGTGATTTTTTTGAAGGGATTCGGGCTGTTGTCATTGACCGGGATCAAAAGCCGCAGTGGAAGCCCCGGACGCTCAGAGAGGTCACAGCGCGCATGGTTGCAGGGTATTTTGCCCCAATGAGTCCTTTTTTACATGAAGATCATTGATAATATTGGATTTTTTGGGGTGGTTTAAAAGAATATAGTTGCGGGTATGAGAGTGGAGTAAAATGCACAATGAGAGCGCGTAAAAAAGAGGATCTCATGAAAGAAGACGGGAAAGTATTATTGCTTGAACAGTCAATTTCTCATATTCATGAGACGATGTTGCGGATGGAAAAAAGGTTTGACCAGGTTGACAGGCGGTTTGATCAGGTTGATAAACAGTTTGAACAAATCGACAAACGATTTGAGCAGGTCGATAAACGATTCGAGCAAGTCGACAAACGATTCGAACAGGTTGACAAGAGATTTGAGCAGATGGACCGTCGCTTTGAGCACATGGATGCAAAGTTCGAGGCAAAGTTTGATAAAGTCAGTTCAAAAATAGAGTCTCTCGATAAAAAGATCGATTCCCGGTTTGATTTTCTGAGCGATAAAATCTGGAAGTTGTTTATGTGGATGATCAGCGGATTTGCAGGCATGCTGGCGCTGTTGGCGCATTCTTTTCACTGGATCTGATGTGATCGCAGAAGCCCTATGAATGACATGACATGAATCTGCCATTCGGCGGTGCGTCTTAATCAGTTTTATGAGGGTTTTAAAAAATAAGCTGTCGTTGACCACTCCACTTACCTTATATCTCGCTTCCTCTTCATCTTCCGCCTCTTCTACCTCATTGTCCCGCGGACAAGCCGCGGGACAATGAGGTAGAAGGCAGGTCACGGGATATTGAGTGGCTGCCCGCGGGAAGAAAAGGCAGAAAATAAAAATTACTTCCCCTGCTTAATTTTCTGAATCAACCCCGTCAGCACCTTCCCAGGTCCCAGCTCCTCAAAATCCGTCTGATTTTTTTCAAGCAACCATGAAACCGACTGCAGCCAGCGCACAGGGTCTGTGATCTGACTGACAAGATTGCTCTGGAGATCTGCATTTTCCAGTGGCTTTGCAGTGATATTCGCAATAATGGGGATAACAGGCGGATTCAGCTTAAATTGACGGATATATTCTGAAAATTCACTCTGAGCCTCCTTCATCAGGGGAGAATGAAATGCGCCTGTGACGTTCAGCGGAAAAAACAGGGCGTTCATGGGTTCAAAAACAGTTTTCGAGCGCGTCACAGCTTCCTGTGTGCCGGTGACGACGGTCTGTGTGTAGGAATTGAAATTGGCAACGGAGATGCCGGGAATGGCAGCATCAAGGAGTGCCTTTGAAATGTCATCTGATTTGGGACCGATGATGGCGGCCATGGCGCCTCCTTTCGAGCGGCTCATCAGTTCGCCTCTTTTTTTCACAAGCTGCAGCCCGGTTATGAAATCACAGACACCGGCTGCGAAATAGGCATTGTATTCACCCAGACTGTGTCCCAGAACATAATCAGGATTTTTTCCGGATTCTGATTTTTTTTTGAGATAGTGCAGTGCATTGACGGTAAAAAGGGCGGGCTGTGTGAAGTTTGTCTGATTCAGCCGGTCTCCACCTGTAAGACACAGCTCTGCAATGTCATACCCAAGAACCGTGCTGGCCTGTTTCACAAGATCCGGGAAAAGGGGAAATAAATCTTTTCCCATTTCTTTTGTCTGCGATCCCTGCCCTGGAAATACAAAGATGGTCATAATTTCTGTCCCTGCCTGTGTTATTTCAATGTTAGGGTATTATAGATCGTCACGCAGGGTTGAATCTATGCAGCGTATATTTATGTTTTCAGGGCAGGGTTCGCAATATTATCAGATGGGAAAGAACCTACTTGATCAGAATATAATTTTTAAAAGATATATTGAGCAGGTTGATGTCTGGGCTGACGCGTTTTGAAGAAAAACAGATTTTATCGGTGGTGGGAAAGATAAAAAATTCCGGCCTCGAAGTGGTGCTGATCAACCGGTTTGACAGGATATAACAGATATTCAGTTTCGCTACATTCCCTCATACCGTGGACCACTGCCGCCTTCTGGCGGTGTCCACACTATATTTTGTGTCGGGTCTTTAATGTCACAGGCTTTGCAGTGAACACAGTTCGGCGCATTGATCTGCAGATAAGGGGATTCATTTTCCGGACGGATAAATTCATATACGCCTGCCGGACAGTAACGCTGTTCAGGGCCTGCATATTCCGCCAGATTGACGGTGACCGGAACATTTTCATTTTTCAGTTTCAGATGCACAGGCTGCTTTTCATCATGACGGGTACCGGCCAGCCAGACGGAGGACATAAGGTCATAGGTAATCCTGCCGTCATGTGAAGGATAGTGAGGCTTCGGTGACAGAGAAGCTTTGTTCAGTGAAGCGTAGTCTGCAGTGTTTTTCAGTGTCCATGGTGCCTGCCCCCGCAGTAATACAGTATCAATGGCGGAATAGACAAGGCCTGGCCATAATCCCCATTTCATGGCGGGACGGATGTTGCGTGCACGGTACAGTTCCCGGTGCAGTTCACTGTCCTGTAATTTTTTCATAAACACAGTGCAGGTTTCACCGCTTTGCGCTTCAAACACACTTTCAGCCGCGAGTATGCCGGATTGCATCGCAGTATGAATGCCTTTGATTTTGGGTACATTCAAAAAACCTGCCGCACAGCCAGTCAGAACACCACCTGGAAAAACAGGCCGGGGCAGTGATTGCAGGCCGCCTTCATTCAGACAGCGTGCGCCATAACAGAGGCGTTTGCCGGATGCGAGAAGCGGTGCAATGGAGGGGTGGGTTTTCCACTGCTGAAACAGTTCGTAGGGGTTTAACCACGGATTGGAATAATCAAGGCCGGTGACAAAACCCAGCGCCAGACGCTGGTTGTCAGCGTGATATAAGAAAGAACCGCCATAGGTGTTGTGCGGCATCGGCCAGCCGACTGTATGCAGTACGGTGCCGGGTTTGTGCATTCCGGGCGGAATTTCCCAGAGTTCTTTGATGCCGATGGCATAGGTCTGAGGATCGCAGTTTTCACGTAACCGGAACTGTCGCATCAGTTGTTCGGATAAAAATCCCCGGCAACCTTCTGCAAACAGGGTCTGGCGGGCACGTAAAGCAATCCCTGGCTGGAAGCGGGCGGTGGGTTCGCCTGTTTTATCCCGTCCCTGATCGCCTGTGATCACACCCAGAATGCGGTTATTTTCACAGATAAGTTCTGTGGCAGGAAATCCCGGGAAAATACTGACGCCCATCTGTTCTGCCTGTTCGGCAAGCCAGCGGCACCAAAGGCCCAGACTGATGATGTAGTTGCCGTGATTTTTCATCTGTGGCGGTGTCGGCAGCCGCAGATGATGCTTTGGGGTGAGAAAGTGAAAACGATCCTGTGTGACCGGTGTATGCGGTGGGGGCTGTCGTTCCCGCCAGTCCGGCAGCAACTGTTCGAGGGCGGTGGGTTCGAGGACCGCGCCTGAAAGAATATGTGCGCCGACTGTTTCTCCTTTTTCGATGACACAAATGTCAGGTGTTTTGTTCCGGGCCCGGCCGAGTTGCGCCAGTCGAATGGCCGCTGACAGTCCCGCAGGTCCTGCACCGACAATGACAAAATCAAAAGTCATTGTTTCCCGGGTCATTTCAGGGAATCTCAATAGCAATGGCTGTGGCTTCACCGCCACCGATACAGAGGGCGGCGATACCGCGTTTGAGATTTCGCTGTCTGAGTGCTGCGATCAGCGTCACAGTGATGCGGGCGCCGGTGGCGCCTATTGGGTGTCCGAGTGCACAGGCACCGCCATTCACGTTGAGTTTTTCGTGTGGAATCTGAAGTGTTTTCATCGCAGCCATGGCAACGACTGCAAAGGCTTCGTTGATTTCAAATAAATCCACATCCCCGATATTCCAGCCGGTTTTGGCCAGCAGTTTTTGGATGGCGCCAATGGGTGCTGTGGTGAACGCATCCGGTGTGTCTGCATGCGTGATGTGCGCAATGATGCGTGCAAGCGGTCTCACTGCCAGTTGTGTGGCGGTGCTTTCACGCATTAAAACGAGCGCGGCACCGGCATCTGAAATGGCTGAGGAATTGGCTGCGGTGACAGTGCCATTTTCAGCGAAGGCGGGTTTTAATGTGGGAATTTTTTCAGGCGAAACAGAGCCTGGTCTTTCATCCGTGTCGATGCCTGCCACCGGTGTTATTTCTTCCACAAAAAGTTTTTCGGCAATGGCGGCACGCGCACGCATGAGGGAGGTCAGTGCGAAGCTGTCCTGCTGCTCCCGTGTAAAGCCAAAATCAGTGGCTGTGCGCTCTGCGAAAAAACCCATGGATTTTCCGTCATAGGCATTTTCAAGACCATCACGCAGCATGTGATCGATGACTTCACTGTGTCCAATACGGTATCCGGCACGGGCACCCGCCAATAAATAAGGCGCCCGGGTCATGTTTTCCATGCCGCCTGCCACAATAATGTCAGTGGAGCCTGCGATTAACATATCCTGAGCCAGCATGATGGCTTTCATGCCGGAACCACAGACTTTGTTGAGGGTGGTACAGGGGACTTTAACCGGTAATCCGGCATGAAGGGCTGCCTGTCGGGCGGGTGCCTGTCCTGTGCCTGCCGGTAAAACGCAGCCCATGATGACTTCATCAATCTGATCCGGTTTAAGACCTGCGCGTGTGACCGCCGCCTGGATCGCTTCTCCCCCGAGCATGGGCGCTGTGATCTGCCGAAAGCCGCCGGAAAAATTGGCCAGCGGCGTACGGGCAATGGCTGCAACGATCACGACATCCCTGTTCATAAACCTCCTGATTAAATTCGTTTATTTTTTCTGTTGCGTGCCTGATAAGCCCAAAAAAAACAACACCGGCACCAAAGCGGCAACAATGCCTGAAATAAACATTAATTCATAACGAAAAACACTTCCAATATTAATCTGGCCGGGTGGCAGGAAGCCAATAAATTCTGTGAGGCAGCAGCCGGTCAATCCCATCAGACAGACCACCCAGATACCAGGGGTGCCGCCTGGGATGCGAAAACCACGGGGTTTTTTGGGCAGACGATAATGCGCCACAATGCCAATAATAAACAGGATCA
>Ga0206962_1168_pt1 | contig 14968 bp, 9 predicted proteins | sample Alteio_BWOrgHeat_27_FD_153241 | JGI IMG/M metagenome (GOLD analysis project Ga0206962, IMG submission 153241) | Enriched cells from forest soil in Barre Woods Harvard Forest LTER site, Petersham, Massachusetts, United States -... | ecosystem: Environmental > Terrestrial > Soil > Temperate forest > O...
CGTTTCTGACGGAACTGCTGGCTGCGATCCCCAGTGTGGTCTATGGGCTGTGGGCAATCTTCGTTCTTATTCCGCTCCTTCGCGTGTATGTCAATCCGATGTTCATGCGGATATTCAACGCTCAACTCACCGTCAAGCTTTTCGGGTGGACAGGACTGGTCGGCGACGACGGGTTATTTGGCGGTGTAAATCTCGGTCTCGGTCTGCTCGCTGCCGGAGTAATTCTCGCCATCATGATCCTGCCGATCATCGCGTCGCTAACGCGCGAAGTGATGACAGCCGTTCCTCATTCGCAACGCGAGGCCGCACTGGCTCTGGGAGCGACGCGCTGGGAAATGATTCGCATAGCGGTCCTTCGCAATGCGCGTATAGGCATCGTCGGGTCCATCATTCTGGGCTTGGGCCGCGCCCTGGGCGAGACGATGGCGGTCGCGATGGTTATCGGCAACTCTCCCGAAATTCACAAGTCGCTGTTGTCGACCGGTCACTCAATGGCTTCGGTCATCGCAAATGAGTTCAGTGAGGCGACCAGCGATATGCATCGCAGCGCGCTGATCGAGATTGGACTTGCACTCTTTCTCGTCACGATCGTGGTCAATGGATTTGCTCGCCTGCTTGTCTGGGCCGTAACTCGCGGAACACCCGCGCGAGTGAATTGAGGAAAGGACAAGATGAAGGCCGTAAGTCAATCAAGCAGAATGCATGGCGCGTATCGCAGCGGGCTGGATCACCTAGCGACAGGTCTTTGCGTTCTGGCCACCATATTGGTCGTCGCCCCGCTTGTCGCGATTTTTGCTTATCTCCTGTTCAAGGGCGCGAGCTCATTGAATCTCGACTTCTTTACGAAGATCCCAAAGCCCGTCGGCGAAAGCGGCGGCGGTATGGCCAATGCGATCGTCGGGTCGGGAGTATTGCTCGGCGTGGCCAGCTTGATTGGTATTCCGCTCGGCGTCGGCGGCGGCATTTATCTCGCGGAGTTCGGCCGGGGAACCCGCCTCGCAAATGCAGTCCAGTTCACCGCGGATGTGCTCAACGGAGTGCCATCGATCATCGTGGGTATCGCCGCTTACTCGCTGGTCGTGATCCCGATGCATCATTTTTCCGCGTTGGCCGGCGGCGTAGCCCTGGGCATTATGATGATTCCAACAGTGATGCGCAGCACGGAAGAGATGCTGCTCATGGTTCCTCATACGATTCGGGAAGCGGCTCTGGGACTGGGCGTTCCTAACTGGCGGTCGGTGCTTTCCATCACGCTTAAGACGGCCTCGCCGGGCGTGATCACAGGATGCATGCTGGCTTTCGCGCGAGTAGCCGGAGAGACGGCGCCGCTTCTCTTCACCGCGCTAGGCAACCAGTTCTGGAGCGTCAATCTGAATCGCGAGATCGCCGCTTTGCCACTACAGATTTATATCTATGCGATTTCCCCCTACGACGATCAGCACCGCCTTGCCTGGGCAGGTGCGCTTGTACTGATTGCACTGATTGTGCTGGCTGTTTCGTTAGTGCGTTACGTGGCCAGCAGGGGCATTTTGAAGGGAGCAAGCTAGTGGGCGTAGGGATCGAAGTTACCAACCTGAACGCATGGTATGGTACAAACCACACGTTGCAGGACATCAACCTGCCCATTCCGGCCAATCACGCGACTGCGCTGATCGGACCGTCCGGCTGCGGAAAATCTACTTTTGTGCGCTGCCTGAACCGGATGCACGAGACAAATCCTATTGCCAAAGTTACTGGCTCGGTGCGCATCGGCGAGATAGATATTTATGCCGACGCCTCGCCGGTGGAGATTCGACGCCGCGTCGGCATGGTTTTCCAACGCCCTAATCCATTTCCGACCATGTCGATTTATGACAACGTGTGCAGCGGCCTCAAGCTGAATGGTTATTCGAATCGCAAGGTGCTCGACGAGATAGTAGAGCGCTCGCTTCGCAACGCGGCCCTCTGGGATGAAGTAAAAGACGATCTAAGGAAGAAGTCCGGAGCCAGTCTCTCCGGCGGTCAGCAGCAACGCATGTGTATCGCGCGCGCACTCGCTGTCGATCCTGAAGTACTGCTGATGGATGAGCCTGCTTCGGCTCTCGACCCAGTCTCTACTTCCAAGATCGAAGACTTGATCTTTCAACTTAAGACGCAATACACCATCGTCATCGTCACCCACAACATGCAGCAGGCCGCGCGTGTTGCGGAGAAGACCGGCTTCTTTCTCAACGGGCGCATGGTCGAATTTGATTCGACTCATAAGATTTTCACAAACCCAAGCGACAAGAGGACGGAAGATTACATTACTGGCAGGTTTGGATGACAAGAATTCGGTTTCAACGCAGTCTTGACGACCTGAAAGAAAAGCTCCTGGTCATGGCCGGCCTCGCAGAGCAGTCGATCCAACGAGCTGTCGAGGCCTATCGTGTCCGCGATCTCTCCATCTGTGATCTGGTAAGCCGCAGCGAACTAGCCATCAATCGCCTCGAACGCGAGAACGACCAATCCGCGCTTGACCTGCTCGCGATGGAGCAGCCCATGGCCATCGACCTGCGCTTCATTCTCGCGGTGATCAAGATCAACGCAGATCTGGAGCGCGTGGGCGATGCTGCCAAGAGCATTAGCGACCGCGTACGGACGATGGAGTCAATGCCTGTCGTCGATCTGCCTGTAGATATTCCGCGTATGGCCTCGCTTGCATCGAACATGGTGCGCAAATCGCTCCAGGCCTTCATCGAAGCCGACGCAGAGATGGCGCGATCCGTCCTCAGCATGGATGACGCGGTGGACGGCATGAATCGTGTTGCGCACGTGACGCTGACTCAGGTGATGGGCACAGAAAGCCATCTCGCCCCTCTCGCCCTCAATGCTCTGATGGTTTGTCGCAGCCTTGAGCGCGTCGCCGATCACGCCACCAACATTGCTGAAGACGTAATCTTCTGGGTACAGGGTGCCGATGTACGCCACCACGGTAGCCTCAACGCTTCCGGCGCCGCCGACAAAGCAAGCTAAGGCATTTTCCGGATTTCTGTGGCCTCGTAAGTGCAGTGAAGTGGGTTGTTCTTGAGGAAAAACCCACTCAGCATTCGAGGCTCCGGTCTACACCAATCCGGAAAATGCTATAGCCTCGGCATCAGGAAACAAAAAGGGCAGGCCTCCGCAGAGGAGCCTGCCCGTTGAAGCTAGTTGATGGTAAAGGTAAATGTGCTCGTCGTCGTTGGGATCGTGGAAGAACTCGTGTCCTGTCCCATCAGCGTCACCGTATAAGTCCCCTTGGGAGGATCGGAGGCGGTGGTGGAGTTACTGCTGCCGCCGCATGCAGAGATAGCCATCCCAGCCGCTGCCAGCAGAATCAAACAAACCAGCCCACGCAGTCTCCGCGAACGCCGCCCAACGAAGCCGGCCAGTAGCAGCCCTGCCATCACCAGGCCAGCGGCAGTCGCCTTCGTTGTGCCCTTATCGTCCGGTTGATTGGTAGCACGCAGCCGGCGTGTCGCGCCAAGCTGATGCTTGCCGCTCTTGCGCGCTTCGCCGGGCGAGAGGCAGTCCGCTGCATTGGTGTCGAGGGTAAGCTGCGTCGTCACAGCGCTCGTATTGCTGACGTCCACAGTTCCGTCGCCGTCGGTCTGCGTGTTGGTGAACTCATAGCACAGATTCTGCAGCGCATTGTCGTTGGAGGTATCGAAGGAGATCTCGACCGTCCCGGTATATCCGTTAGCTGGAGTTACTGTAATCGTCGAGCTGCCCGAGCTGCCCTGCGCGACGCTCACGTTCGTAGCCGAAAGCGTGAACGTCCCCTTGCCAGAGACCGGCACAGGCACATTCACCGTCACGCTCCCAGTCGAAGCGGCATGAGTCGCGTCGCCTGAATACGTGACCAGCACCTGGTGCATGCCTGAGGTAGAGAAGGACGTTGTGTACGTGTAGACGCCATTGGTCAGTGCATTCCCCGTAATCGGATTGTTCGAGTCAACCGTAATCGTCACCGTTCCGGTGGGAACCGTAGTCCCGGTGCTCGAGGCCACCGTGGCTGTGAAGGTATCAGAAGCGCCGATAGCCGGAGCCGCATTCGACGCCGAAACCGTGGTAGTGGTCCCGATCAATGTTGTTTCAGTATTGGCTGGCCACACCCCAGCCAGGTTCGCAACGTCAAGCGAGCCCAGGCCGCTGGCCTCATCGTAGCCCACCGTCGCAGCAAATCCCTGCGCGCTGCTGCAATAGCCGGAGCCAGCCAAGCAGTTGTTGTTACCGCTGGTAATGTCGTGGAAAGCCGATGCGTAGGTAGCGCTGTTAGAGGCGAGCTGGTACAGTGTCGAATTTACCAGCCCCTGCCCGCCCGAGTAGCCCTTCGCGTCATTGATAAGCGCCACGATGCCGGCGAAGATCGGCGCGGCAAAGCTGGTGCCGCCCGCCGCCGTCAAGTCACCGGTCACCGAATCACGAAAGCCGCTCGTGCAGCTGCTCGTCTGGCCCTGCTGCCAGAAGCTCGTATCGCTGGTGCAGAGCAGGTAACCCGGCAAAGCCGTCGAGGCATTGAGCGAGATATCCGGCACGAAACGCGTGTTCCCCGTTGGTATGCCCGGAACCCCCGTTTGCCAGCTCGGTTTGGGAAATAGCGCACTCGCCCCGCCGCCGCCGGCCAGGATGCAGTCATCCGTTCCGCAGTTAGCCAGGTCTTCGTTCCACACCTGCTCAGGGATATATTTGAGAGCCGACGTGATCACGTCTGAGCTGCTCGCAGATTCCCAGTAACCATCGCCGGGAGTAAGGTAGGACGAGTTCGCGGTCGAAATCTCCGTGCCCCCCACGCCTGTCACATAAGCGCTGCTCGCCGGATAGTCGACCGCGAGGGTCTCCTGCGTCGACAGCGGCGGGTTCGTCATATCGTTGCCGATAAAGCAGTCCGTTGAACCGCTGTCGCCCGAAGCGGAAATAACGGTCTGGCCCTGCGTCGCAGCCTGCTGCAGCGCAGACTCGAGATTCTGCCCTCCGAGATCCGCCTCGCACTCTCCATAGCTGCTGCTGATAATCGTGCCGATCTGGTTGTCGATCGCGTACTCCAGCGCATCAAAGGCGCCGTAGTTCGTGTTGCTGCCCGTATACACAAAGAAAATATTCGCGCCGGTTGCAGTTCCTCCCGACCATTCCAGGTCCAGATCCGACTCCGACTCGTCTCCGCTAAATACCGTGGCTGAACCGGTGCCGGGCATCAGCACCAGAGTAGGATCCTTCACGGTTAGGCCGGAAGCAGTCTGAAAACTTTCAATATCGCTCAAGGCCACCGAGGACTGCCCGACAATCGCGATCGACTGGCCAGATCCGGTATTACCGCTCTGGTACACGCTTTGGATGTCATAGATCGTCGCAATATCGCCCGGAGCGAAGAAGACGTCGCCGGAGACGCTCGAAGTAAAATTCGGCTTCGCAGACCGGACCTTATTCGCTACCGCATGCGATCTCGGCCGGAAGTCGTTCAGGTTGCGGATGCTCTCAACCACGCCGGCAAGCGCCGAAGGCACGCTCAGCGCAGTCGATGGAGCAAAGTGCTGCTGAATGCCAGTAGCAGTAGGGATGTTGTACGTATGCATCTCCGTGGCAAACGCCGCTTCCACCTGTCGGGCCGTGCCTGAGAAATGAATCGCGTTCTGGCTGCGATTCACTGAATCCACAGAGAAACCTTGCTGCTCAAGCCAGCTTTGCACCTTCGCGATATCCGAGTCAGCCATACCAAAGCGGCTGGCATACTGCTCCGGAGTAAGCCATTGGTGATAAAAGGGCGATGCAGGATCCTGCTGAGCGGCCATCAGCAGCTTGAGATCCGCTTCCTGGCTTGGTGTGCGATTGAAGTAAATGCTGATGCCCTGCAGTTTCGTCGAGGCGGCAAGCCTGCCGCTGTCATATTTCGATTGCGCCAGCGGATGACGCGAGTTCGGCAGCTGAGTTCGCTGCGAATCGGTTATCTCGGCCGAGATTCGGGCGGCAGGAGATGAAACGGAAGATGGCTGCGGCGACTGGCCAAAGGCGTCTGCTGCAAGCGGCAGCAACGGCGAAGAAAGGCTGAAGAGGAGGAAAAGTGATCGCAGCAAGGGTTTGTGAATTTTTCTCATAGCTATCCCTGAAAATCGGAGTGATTCTGTGTGTAACTCACGGAGACTCTGTTTTCGCGAAGCCAACACGTGGGCCGGAAGCGAAAACGAGACACCGAAATGCTCGCGCACAGCAGAGATGAGCCAGAAATCAAGCAAGAGCAGAACCCGACCGATACGTCCATCAGGAACGCCAAATCAAACCGGAAACCGGAGCGCCGCCAATTAAGAAGCTCTACCAGGTCAATCTATTACCCAAGACCAATTCTAGGCAGTGACGCGCTCGTGCAAATACATTTGCGATCAGTTAGACACCGCTTTCCCAAAATGGTTGCGAGGCGCCTTCTTTTCGCTGTCGGGTCCTGCGCGCCGGCTGACCGGTCAGGCATCCCAGAAGTCGAAGAGCCTCAAGCGTGGATAGTAGAGTCCAGCCCGTACTGTTATCGGGCTCGAAACGGTAGCTGAATCGGTTCCACCCGTACTGCGAAGGCTGCGCAACACCTGCGCATAGGCCGCAAGCTGCCCCAGATGCCGTGCACGATGAGTGCTCAGGAAAGCTTCCTTCTTTGCAAGGTCCTGCAGATCAGCACCCTGCGCGTGGGCGGTCTTATAATCGATGATCCACCACACAGACCCCCCGGTTCCCCCGTCGTTCGCCGTCGCGGGTGGAGATTGCCCGGGCACAACCCCCGCAGGCAGAAGGAAAATTCGATCCGGGCGAAGATTCCAATGCCGCCCCTGCACCAACCCAGTCCATCGTGATTCAGCACCGGCGTTCGGATGAGGAGACAGCAACCACGCTCCGACGGAGTCCAGCGAAGCTTCCTGAACCAGGGCCAGGGCCTCATTCGCAAGCTGTGCGGCAGCCCTGGGAGCCAGCCCGTAACTCCGGATCGCAACAACGATTTCCGGCAGAGAATCCTTAAGAGCCAGTGCAGCTTCTGGAGGTTCAGTCGTTTGCCGCAGGTGGCTCAATCTCTCCAGCAGCAGGTGAATGATCGTTCCCTCAAGACGTGATCGCAGCTGGCCCTCCGAGCGGGCGTAAAGGGGTTGATCAGCGGCTTGCGAATCATCCGGTGACGCTGTCCCACCAGACTTGCCGCCCGAAACGAGAGCATTCCAGCCCGGAAATTCAGGCGCAACGTAGTCTTGTGGAAGTCTCCTCAGAATCGTTGGGCGAACCTCTGGCGCGGGTGGCTCGGCGTTCAGAATCATATTCCCTCCTGGATACCCTAAAAGAGGATTGGCCGGTGCCTCAGCCGCTAAAGCGGCAAGGAGTTGCATCTCGGTCGAACTCTGGTGCGCCTCGGCCGTACCCAGTTGTTCTGCCCATGCAGAAAATTGCGCCTCGACCATGCCTCCAAACGCAGGCCATGACGTTGCCAGCAGCCCCGTCGGCGTACAGAGCGCCGGGCCCCCGCTCTTCCGGCTCTCCGCAAACTTCGGCCGTGCAAAGAAGTGCAGCTCTTCCCGCGCGCGAGTTGCAGCAACGTACAGTACCCGTCGCAGCTCCTGCTTGTCTCTGTCGCGCCGGACGCCATCCACCCATTTCTTGGCGTTGCTGGCATCTTCTCCCTTTGCCTGAATAGGCGCGATCAGAAACTCGGTAAGCTGATCAATCTCACCGCCCGCTTCGGTGGCGTCATCAGAGCGGGGAACCGCGCGCTCCAGCCAGCTGACCAACAGGCGATCAGACTTGTTTGCCTCAGTCTCCAGATCGGGAACAATGACGACTTCAAACTCAAGCCCTTTCGACTTGTGGATCGTCATCAACTGCACGCCGAACTCACTGCTCGCCGCCGGATCGGGTGCAGCGCAAAGTTCGTTGAGGGCCGCATCGAGACCCGGTCCCACCAGGTCAAACTCGCCTTCAGGCAGCTCGTCGAGCGCCGCCCACAACAGGCGCAGGTTTTCGCGCTGTTCTGCGTCAACCGTATCGCTGCCACCCAGCGCCTTCCAGATCGATTCAAGCCAGGTGCCGGGCAGAAAACCGGCAGCCGAGGCCCGCGTGTCCACGGCTTTGCCCAGCACTTTACTCACGCGCGACGCGGCTGCGTACGCTCGCGAATCAATGAAGCCCGCTTCCGCGAGTTGCGGCAACCGCGATTCCAGCAGCTTCGGCACAGAGGTAGCGCAAACTTCGGCGTCGTCCGCCGATGTGAGGAGATGCAGCTCCTGCAGGGAGAGCCCGCACCACGGCGCACGCAATACACCCAGCCACGCCGTACGATCCGCGGGATTCATCAGTGCACGGGCCAGCGAAAGAACATCCAGAACTTCGGGCCGTTCGCGCAGTGGCACCAGGTCAATCGCCCGAAAGCCAACACCCGCCTTGCGCAGAGCCTCGGCAATCCAGATCAGAGACTTCTTCGTTCGCGCCAGCACCGCAATCCGATATTTCTCAGTTCCAGCCCCGGAGCGTTGTATCTTGTCCGCCGTCTCCAGCCTGCTTTGAACGAGCGTGACGATCTTCGTCAGTTGTTCCTGCCGCGTAGTCTCAGGATCTCCAGCATTCGATTCCCCATCGTTAGCCTTGCCCCGGCGCGTGAAATCAAGATGCAGCTCCGCTTTGACCGAACCAGGGGAGCTTCGGGCCGCCTCTGCGGGGTAAAACTGTACGCCGCCGTCCTCCTGTCCCTGACCCCGTTCGAAGATCTGAGCAAAGTGAACGTTGAGGTCCTCCACAAGGGTGGGAACCGTACGAAAATTGGCACGCAGCGCAAGAAATTCAAATTGAAAGGGAGCCGTGTCAAGATCTGGCGCATACAGTTCGGGCGCGATTTCCAATCCGTGCGTCCGGATGCGCTCAAAGAGCTCAACCTCCGCCTCGCGAAAGCTGTAGATCGATTGCATTGGGTCGCCGACACAGAAGCACGTCCGGCCTTCCCGTTCCGGCCATGCGGCGATCAGTCGCGAGAGCAACTGGTGCTGGTTGCGGCTCGTGTCCTGAAATTCATCGACCAGCAGATGCCGTATACCGTCCGCCTGCCGAATCGCGAAATCGGAAGGATAGCCATTTTCCGGTGACAATATCCGCAGGGCAATCTGCGCTACTTCCGTAAAATCCACCGTGCCGGTCTCAGCAAAGATCACTTGCAATTGCGCGAATGCAGCCCGCAAGACAGAGAAGCAGTGGCGAATCAGCTCCCACTCTTCTTCGGTATAGCGAACGGGCATCGGCTCCTGGAAATCAGCCAGCGCCGCTTCCAACCCTTCGATCTTTTTTAGGTCATCGATCAATTCTCCGAACCGGGCCTTCGCGGCCTTTCCTTCCGCACCAGGCGGAAATCCGTTGTTGACACTAAGCCCCTTCGTGCTGCGCCATGTGTTCGATTGTGTGAGCAGAAAGTTCGCTACGTCGCGATACGCGTCGACCGCGTCCTCGAGAAGATGGATTTCTTTCATCACAGCTTCACGAATCAGGCGGGCCGGCAAATCGGCGCGCTCGGCGAGGCTTATCGGCGAGGATCGGCCCGGATTGCAGCAGGCATACTGCGCCAGCTCATGCACGCGCTCCCGGGCGGCAGACCCCAGATCCAGCAGGCTCGCCAGTCGTTCCAGGCGCATAGACGCGGCATGGCAAAAAGGAGCTTCGAGTTTCTTCCGCAGCGCAGCCCAGTCGATTTCCTGATCGAAGACAAAATCCTGATACCAGCGATTGCGCTCGCCCAGCATCCGGACCACCAGATCCTCCACGTCCTTCCAGTTATTATCGCGCCACAGCAGGAGCGCTTCCACGCTTCGGCGAGCAGGCGAATCTGTCGATTTCAGCAGCTCGATTGTCCTTGTAGCCGCGCTCCGATATAGATACCGGGGATCGTTCACCGGGTCGAGTCTGCCGCCGAGACCCGAAAGCAGCCCCCAGCTCAGCGGACACTGCAGCGCAAGACTGCGGCAAAAAGCATCGATGGTCGTGATGCGAAGCTGTCCCGGTAAGTCGAGAATCCGCCAGCCCCGCCGATTGGCCTGTTTCAGTGCTCGCGCAGCTAAACCTGCAAGGCTCTCCGCATCGGAATCGCCTGCAGAGTCTTCGCCCGTGTCTTCCGCCTTCTCCAACGCCGCCAGCACGCGGCCACGCATCTCGGCTGCCGCAGCGTTGGTGAAGGTGATCGCGACAATCTCATCAGGCTCGTCCGCCTGGGCTAGCAGGCGCAAAAAACGCCTGATGAGCAGCTCCGTCTTTCCCGAGCCTGCCGGCGCCTGCACCAGAAACGATCTTGCAGGATCGAGCAATTGCCTGCGTTCAGTCGCATCCGGCGGGTCGGGCCAGATTTGCGGGAGACGGTCTTGCGGGGGTCGGGCTTCCGGAGCGACTCGCCGTGTGATAGGGACCGGTTCAGGCATCGCCGCCTCCCTCGTCCTTGGCGTCATCGGCACCCTCGTCCTCGCCGGCAAGAATCGTAGCCACGGGCTGTTCGTAGATGCGGCAGACCGCGTGAAGATGGCACGAGCCGCATGTGTTTTGCCCGTCTTTGGGATCGACCTCGGCACGCCCAGCGAGAAATTCCTCGCCCAGGCGCTCGATATTCTGCCGCCACTCCGCCAACTGCTCGTCAGTCAGCGGTTTCGCAACCAGCGCGTTTTGCGAACGGAGGTCAATTCTTAGCGTCTCGGTCGCGTGACGCACCCTTCCGCGGAATTCAGCCTCCCCCGGACGCACGCGAGCAAAAATCAGCCCCTCGAGGTGATCGCCACCCGCAAACGCGGCATAGAGAGGCAACTGCACGTCGTCCGGGCGCTCGCCATCCCACGCCGCCGGTCCAACACTGCTGCTTTTGTAGTCAATGATCAGCTTTCCGCCATTCGCCAGCTCATCCACCCGGTCCAGCCGAACGCGGAGCCTGAGACCCGCCACCTCCACTTCGCTGTCAACCTCGGTCCCCGTCACTACGAAAGGAAGGCGCTCCCGTTCGTAGGCCAGCCATTCAGTGACCAGCTTGGTCAGTCGCTCCGCCTCAAGTTCCAGAAAGCGCGCCGGAAAGCGCGAGGGAAGGGAATTGCGCCTACCCGAGGCAAAACTTTCCCGCATCACCCGATCCACAATCTCACTCACGAAAGCTCTCAGGTCTTTGCTGAGCAACTCGTCCAGACTGGAGATACCCCCTTGAGCGCTTCCTGCCCACACACCATGCAGGACCGCATGCAGCAGTTGGCCCCGCTGTTTCGCGTTAAGTCCAGGCTCGGCCGGCTCCCATTGAAACGTCGCCAAGCGCGCCGTGCCGAATGCCTGGAACGGACACAGCGATTGCCGTGTAAGCGATCCCGCTCCGCCGCCGAGCGCGGCATGAGGAAAACGAATCCGGCTCGCATCTTCAAAGGTTTCTGTCAGTTGCGGCTGGCTTTCATCCGCATTTGTCAAATCCGGCGGAAGATGTCCAGGGCAGCCAAGCCGCTGCGTAATAAGGCGCGAGGGACGCATCTCCGCTGACGTCGATTGTCGCGAAAAACTGAAGACTACCTCGCCGGCACTGGCAAGCAGACGCCGGGTGACATCCTGCGCGAGCTCCCAGTCCGCCTGCTGGCTTGCGTGCGGCATCCCAGTCTCCCGCTGGAGCGATATCGGCAGCAAGGCGTTGGGAGTCCCACGGCCAGGCCAGTTTTCTTCGTCGGCGCCAAGAAACCAGATATCGTCGGCAAGCTGCCCGGCAGACTCCATCGGTTCTGTGATCTGGATGCGGGAGTCCGTAGATTCCGTGGCAAAGATAGTGTTGCCAAGAGCCGTTTCCGTCGCGGCAACGAACTCTCCCCACTCCATTAGCGAACCATCGAACCCGAGCGATCCGCAATCATCGAGAACCGCCTCCCATCGTTGCCGCGCCTGAAAAGCCACGCTCGACTCCGGGCGAAAGCCGGGCCACCCTGCTATCTCCAGCACCGACCGCGTAAGCTCGGCCCAATCAAACGGACTCTGGCGGGACGGCTCGCGCCCTAGCCGGTCACGAGCCGCGAGCATTCGCTCTACAAAGGCGGCTGGCGGCGCCAGTTCTGGCCGCAGCGGCTTTGCGAAATCATCGAGCGTCCATTCCGGGCGTTCCAGGCCCCGGCTTCGGACCGCATACATCGCCTCCGCCAGCGCAATTTCTTCAGCATCACTCGCCGCGCAGCAGCCGCTCGAGAGCAGCCAGTCCACCTCGTGCTCCACCAACGGTTCGTGCAGCCACTGCATCAGAAGCAGCGCACTCCGGGCGACGCCAACATGGACCAGCGGAACACCGAGAGAAAACTCGAAATCCAAGTCCGCATTATCCCCACTGGAAGCCTCCAGCAGCGTGCGTTCGAGCTCACCACGTCTGTTCTGCAGGCTTGGCGCAATCACCAACAGGCGAGCCTCGGGATTGGCCCGAAGCTTGTCTCGAAGCCAGGAAACGCAAGCTGCCGTCTCGGTCACCCCATCCGTAGCCCCGAAGAAATGTGACGCTCCAGCGTCGTCGCCCGGCCCGTCCTCGGTCGGCACATCCAGCTGCCACTCACCCCACGCATTCAGAAGATCCTTCTGCGTCTCCAGCAGGCGGTCAAATCCAATCAGCAACAACCCAGGCCTGTCACGCCTGGGGGATCCACCGTCCTGTGACTCGGTTCGTAGTGCCTCAGTCAATTGCAGAGCGAGAAGACTTGCGCTGGCAAGAGATTCCCTGCGGCAACGCGATTCGAACTCGTTCAGCCACTCATGGAAAACTGCGGGATCTCCCTGCCAGCCGAGCCGTGTCGAGGACTTCAGCGCGCCCGGAGCGTAGTTCGCCAGCAGCCGATAAGCCTGTTGCGCCGCGCTTGCGAGCCGCCCGGGATGCAGTAGCCGTGCGCCGGTCTGGCTCTTGCCGATCACCCGGCCCCATAGCATCTGCTCCTGCAGGGGATTCAGCAGGAGACCGCCGCCGTTCCGCTCCCTCCAGCGTTCGCGCAGCCAGCCTTCCCATGAGAAAATCTCCGGTGTCGGCCACGCTAACAGGCCTTCGACCCTTCTCGTGGAATGGAATGCGGACGCAACCGATCGCGCGGCCCGCTCACTGGAGGCCACCACGACGCCGCCGTTCGCCAGCCACGTATCGACTCGCGCTACACGTGCGTGTTGCTGAGAAGTCATTCGCCTTTGACCCCCGTTCAAGGGTCTTCCTAATCTTAGTCCCGTGGCGTGAGGTACCGACCGCCCTCTGGAAAACCGCTCCCTCAAGATGTCTCTCAGCCACGGACCCCGGCTCCACAAGCGCATCCCCGGCTATACACTGAACTGTGAAACGCCTGCTGCTTCTCCTTTTCCTTCTTGCGTTGATTCCCCCGAGCGCCTTCCTTACCGGCTGTCACTCTGCGGGCGCCGGGAGTACCGCCGCATCGCGGCAGCAATTCAAGACGTATCCCCTGCGCGGCAAGGTCGTCTCGACAAACGAGGCAAAGGGAGAGGTCACAATCGACCACCAGGCCATTCCCGGCTTCATGTCGGCGATGACCATGCCCTACAAGCTGCGCGACAACCGAATCCTCCCCGACCTCCATCCCGGCGATCTGCTTACAGCCGACCTACTCGTCTCACAAACACCCGACGCGGCAGTATTCGTCGACCACATCGTAATCATCGGCCAAGCCAAGGCGGACTACCGCCCCGCCGCCCAGTTCCACGTTCCCGAAGCAGGAGACGTCGTCCCTGACTTTCCCCTCACTAACCAGGATGGACACACCATCCACCTGTCGCAGTTTCACGGCAAGGCGTTGTTACTTACCTTTATCTACACCCGCTGTCCGCTGCCGGATTTCTGTCCGCGAGTGACTCGCAACTTCGCTATCCTCGAAAAATCCCTTGCCGCCAATCCTGGCCTCTACGCCAAAACCCATCTTCTCTGCGTCAGCTTTGATCCTGACGGAGACACTCCCGATCGCCTCAAGAGCTACCGAGAGACCTACATGGGCAGCGCTGCGCCCGAGGCCTTCGGACACTGGGAGTTCGCCGCTCCAGCCAAGCATGGACTGCCCGCCATGGCCCAATTCTTTGATCTCGGTCTGACGAATGAGACGGACGGCACAATCACCCACACTCTTTCGACCACACTGATAGGTCCAGACGGTAAAGTTGTGCGCTTTTATCCCGGCAACGAGTGGACAGCCGAGGAGTTATTGAAGGACGTAGCCGCTCTGTATCCTCCAAAGTGATTCGGGAGAATAGATCATGTCCGCGCTCGTTATCGTTATGGGAGTGAGTGGCTCCGGTAAGTCTGTACTCGCCGAGAGCCTTGCCGAAGTCACCGGGTGGCAATTTGCCGAGGGGGACAATTATCACTCTCCCGCTAACAAAGCGCGGATGGCCGCCCGCATCCCGCTCACAGACGAAGAACGTCTTCCATGGCTCAATGCTCTTCGCGACGTCCTTGAGGGCTGGCATCGTCAACGGCTCTGCGGCATCCTCACCTGCTCTGCGCTCAGGTCTGCATACCGGGAGCATTTGTCCGCCGGTCTTCCCGAAGTTCGCTTCATCTGGCTTGACCCGCCGCGCGAGCTGATCGAAGAGAGGCTCTCACGTCGATCCGGACACTTCATGCCACCCGAACTGCTTGACAGCCAACTCGCGACATTGGAGCCACCCTCCGGATCTGGCGGATCAGCGACCGTTTTTCGCCTCGACGGCTCTGAGCCCAGGCAAGAGGCTGTGGCAAAGATCCTGGCCTGGCTGCGCTCTGAGCACCTCATTGACTGACTGGCGGCATGCAGTTCTGTCCCTGAATCCGCCGCACCCGGCCGCTCATCCATATCCGTAGACTCAGAGCGTTCCAGTAGACTCAGAGATAGAAGTTCTCGAAGAGGTTTCTCTCAAATGGCGAAAGTTACGCTCGTCTTTGCCGCCCTGCTGATTGCACTCGGCCTGATCGGTTTTATCGGCACCGGCAGCGAGCACTACACTGCGCTGATTCCAATGT
>Ga0206962_1227_pt1 | contig 14893 bp, 13 predicted proteins | sample Alteio_BWOrgHeat_27_FD_153241 | JGI IMG/M metagenome (GOLD analysis project Ga0206962, IMG submission 153241) | Enriched cells from forest soil in Barre Woods Harvard Forest LTER site, Petersham, Massachusetts, United States -... | ecosystem: Environmental > Terrestrial > Soil > Temperate forest >...
GGGGCTGCTGTTTTTTTGCATGGCAGGATTCCGGATGTTTGAGGAGCCTGCCGTTGTTCAAAAGGCGGCAGCGGCTTTGCTGGAACAAAACGGGATTCTTAAAAAAGAAGTAGATGCTCTTGCTACTTTAGTTAACAGTGCCTCCCTGACACCGAAAACAAACCGGAACACATTTCAATCAAAACTCTTATCCTGCCGGTTGGCTTATAAGCGGATGGAATGGGCCTATGTATATTATTATCCCTCCCTGGCTACCCGCATCAACGGTACTGATGTGATTGAAGAAGAAGAGCCCACCGAGTTTGAACCGGCTCACGGTTTACAGGTGATTGAAAATCTGGCTTTGAAAAATACAGCGATTGATAACGAGTCGTTGCTGAAATTGAAACAGGAGCTACATCGCCTGAGTATTACCGTTGGCAATTTCCCGGAAGCCATTTCCAGGCTTACCGCAACGTTTACTCCCGAATTACTGGCTGCCCTTAAGCTGGAAATCATTAAAGTGACCCTGACAGGCTTTACCGAATATGACAACCCTATTATGAATAATTACCTGCATGAATCAGCAGCAGCATTGAATGGGGTAAGGGATGTGCTGATGCTTTTTCAAGATGCGGTAAGTCCGGCTTTGATGCAAGGAACAGGCGATGTGTTTGATAAAGCAACAGCTTACCTGCTTCAAAACAAGAATGCCAATGCATTCGACCGGATGTTTTTTATCACCCATCATTACAATGTCCTGAGCAAACTGGTGGATGACTATGCCTCAGAACTGAAGGTATCTTTCACCTCTTATAATCCCTGTGTCAACCTCCAGGCCGCATCGGTGTTTGAAGCCGAGTCGTTCAGGACTTTCTTTACAGACGGTAATCCGGAACAAATGGCAAAACGGGTGGCACTGGGGAAAAGCCTTTTTTTTGATCCCCTCCTGTCCGGCAATTATCAACGATCCTGTGCTTCCTGTCACAATCCGGACAAGGGATTTACTGACGGCTTTCCGAAAAGCAAAGCTTATGAACCCAATCAAACGGTAAGCCGGAATGCCCCTACGGTGATCAACTCTTGTATGCAGGTTTCTTTTTTTGACGATGCCCGGGAAGCTTCCCTGGAAGAGCAGATAGGGGAAGTAGTCAATAATCCACGAGAGCTGCACAATGATTTTGCGACTATCCTCACCCGGCTGGAGAGCAGCCCGGAATACAAAAAGATGTTTGATGCGGCTTTCCCCGGTGAAGCGATGACGGCTTCTTATGTGAAGAGAGCCATTGCAGATTATGAACGATCGCTGGTGGGGTTTAACAGTGATTTTGATAAGTATCTGAAAGGAGAGCGTAATAAGCTGAGTGTATCCCAGATCCGTGGTTTTAATCTGTTCATGGGCAAGGCAAAATGTGGGAGTTGTCATTTTCCTCCCTTGTTTAATGGTGTGCTGCCTCCGCTTTTTAATAAATCGGAGTTTGAAATAATCGGAGCATTGGAAACGAATGATTTCCTTCATCCTCATCTGGATAAGGATGAAGGAGCTGGACCTATCAAAAAAGCCGCCCATCTGAAATTCGGTTTTAAAGTGCCCGGTCTGCGCAATGTGGCTCTTACCGCTCCCTATATGCACAACGGAGCCATGAAAACACTGGACGATGTGCTTACCTTTTATAACAAAGGAGGAGGAGCTGCTTTTGGTCTGGATGTAAGTAATCAGACTCTTTCCAACCGCCCCCTGGGTCTGAGCAAAGAGGAAATGAAAGATATCATTCATTTTATGCAATCGCTCACGGATACCACCGGGTTAACATCCCGCCCAGCCCGGCTGCCTGAACTGGCCGGAGATAGGGATGTAAAGAACAGAAACAGGGAAACAGTTTATTGATGGACACCTGCTATCGAAAGACTTATCTCTGATTCATCCATTCATTAAAAGCCTGATCTGCAATCTCTTTTCTGTTTGTATTGAAAATAGTTGAATGAAAATTTGTTTGGTAACTTTTAAGTTACCTATATTTGCGTAACCTTTAAATTACATATCATGGAAAAAGAAATTAAACAAACATGGCATTTCAAACAATCGCCCAAAGAGGTTTGGGAATACCTGACAAAGCCTGAGCTCATAGAGCAATGGCTGATGAAAACGGATTTTCAGCCCAAATTGGGATTCAAATTCAGCTTCACGTTTACACCCAAGAAGGACAGTAAGTACGGAGGTGTTGTAAGCTGCGAAGTATTGGAAATAAAACCCTTTTCCCGGCTTTCTTATTCATGGTGCGGCAATACGAATGACAAAAGCAGAAATTACGATTCCAAAGTTGTGTGGACGCTTATCCCCAAAGACCATGGAACGGAATTGCAATTGCAGCACAACGGTTTTACGATATTGGAAGATATTCTTGCTCATACCAGCGGCTGGAATGCTTGTGTGGCCCGTTTGGAAGAACATATTAACAAACCGAAATAATGGGAACACAAATACTCGATGCCTTTCAGGTTATTGCAGATCCAAGCCGCCGGCAAATGATGTTGCTGCTTTCCAGGGAGAATATGACCATCAATGCCCTGGCTGATAATTTTGAGATGAGCCGGCCGGCTGTTTCCAAACACATCAAAATCATGTACAATGCCGGTTTTATCTCCATCACTGATATAGGCCGGGAGCGGTATTGCACCTTGAAGCAGGATGGCTTTCAGGAGTTGCAGGATTTCATTGACTACTTTGATAAATTCTGGATAAGCAAACTCAAGAAACTGGAAACTATTTTGAATAAAAAATCAAAAGCAAAATGACCCTTAACTAAACAACGCAAATCATAATTAATCATCATAAAAATTAGTGGCTTATATAATACAAAGCCATGCTTGATGGACCGCAGATTATCATGATTGTTATGATTTTCGCTGATTATACATGGCACATCAAATGTAATCATGATTGCCAGGATTTACGCGGATTATCAGGAAATCACAAAATCATAGTTAATCATGATGATCATAAAAATCTGCGGTCTATTACCTTCGCATGTTAAGGATCAAAAAATTAGTAAAATGACAGCACTTAAATACAAACCGGCAACCTATACGGTTGAAACGGAGTTCGCAAAACCAGCCCGGGAGGTCTTTAATCATATCATTGATCTTTCCCATTGGTGGCCCGAGGAATTTGAAGGCAAAGGTCTCCAGCTTGATTCGGAGTTTGTACTAAAGACCGGTGATTCGCATTATTCGAAAAACAAGGTAATTGAATTTGTTCCCGATAAAAAGTTCGTCTGGCTTACAACATCCAGCATACGCAAAACGGATCATTATGACTGGACGGACACAAAATTCATTTTTGAGCTAATACCCAATGGTGACCATACCCTGTTAGTGTTTACCTATGATGGTGTTATGTTGGAGAATGAATCGGATCGGTTAAAGCAAATTTGTGACATGACGATTAAGGAGATGCTTTCAAAATTTATAAATGCAGGTAAAGAGAAGTGACCACCTGAAGACGCTTTAGGATTATTCAATGTGTTATGGACCACAGATATTCATGATTGTCATGATTTTCGCTGATTATAAGGAAATCACAAAATCATAGTTAATCATAATAATCATAAAGATCTGCGGTCTATCATGTTAGAATGTTGATAGGGAGACTCATTATTAAATCAAAATCACTAAAACTAAACTTTAAAAACATGAAAACACTACAAGATTTCAGCTATGTCCTTACGGTAAAAGCCCCGGCAAAAGATGCCATGAAAAAAATAAGCCAGGTAAACCTATGGTGGGCCAAAAACTTCAAAGGAAAAGCCGAGAAACTGAACGATGAATTCTCCGTTCATTTCGGAGATACTTACGTAAACTTCAAAATTTCGGAAGTAATCTCTGAAAAGAAAATAACCTGGCTGGTCACCGACTGCAATCTTCACTGGATAAAAGACAAGAAAGAGTGGAAAGGCACGGAAGTGATCTGGACATTGAGCGATAAAGGCGGAAAAACGCAGATTGATTTTGTCCACAAAGGTCTGACTCCGGAAAGCGAATGCTATGAAAGCTGCAAACCAGGATGGACGGGCCATCTGCAGGGCAGTCTCCTGAAACTGATTGAGGAGGGGAAGGGGATGCCGGAGTAGGTAATTTCTATTGACTATACAATTGCTAAAAGGACCGCCTCTATGATGGACGGTCCTTTATTAAACATTCAATTCATACCTGTTTATTTCTCCTTCCGGATCTTGTCGGCACTTTTTACATAGTGGGCATCCATGTATGCATCCAGATCTTCCCGTTTAATATAAATAGCCTTGCCTACTTTGATATAGGAAATCAGTTTAGCTTGTCTCAGATTAAACCAGGTTTTACGGCTTATACCTAGGATCTGTCTTGCTTTTTCAGAAGGGATATAACAGGATAATACATCATCTTCTTTCTTTTGCTTCAGTAGTTGCTTGATTTCCTCCAAAGAGGTTTTGAGTTTCTCCAGCTCTTCGGTAGCGATAAGCGTGAAGTTCAGTTGCGGATCAGCCATTTTTTATTGTTTAGATTCAAGCCTCTTTAAACAGAACTTGTCCTTTATTTCTTCCCGAATGTATAGGCTACACCCAGAGAGATGTTAATCACATTTATGGGTTGATTATACTCGGTAACCAGTCTCCCTACATTGGCCGGACGGTTTATATTGTCCATAAAGAAATCAGGGGTACAGGATAAATAACTTGCGTGCAGGGAGATAGCCATGCAGGAAAGAACCTGGTAACTGACCCCGATTCCTGCTGAATACCCAAATGCATTTGCTGTGCAGGATTTTTGGGTGAAGGTACCGTCTTCCACACCACCGTCTTCCACGGCTACGTCGATGGTAGGAGTTGTGGTGCTGGTAAACCCCGCCAGTATATTTGCATTCACCGATAATTTACCGGAAACAGGATAACGCAAATAAATCCCCGGCATGAAAGCCCAGATGGAGTAGGCGCCTGTTATGCTGGTGGTGACACGGTCTACATCAAATGAATTCCGATATCCGGCAGAAAGGGAGTCCAGTCCGGTAGAGGAGATATTGAAGGAGGTAAAACTCACCTTTCCTCCAATACCGATATACTTGGAAAAATAGTAGGCTCCTTCAACGCCAAAGGAAGAACCTTTGCCCGCAAATCCTGCGGTGTTATCATTATAAGCCACTTTGGTGATATTGCCGGATGGAATAGAAAATCCTTCGCTGATTCCGATAAAACCTTTAGACGGGGCTGTGGCATCCGGTGTTTGAGCTCCTGCGCTCAGACTCACGATAAGAATTAAGCAGGTAAATAATCTGTTTTTCATAGGTATATGTTTTTAATTATTTTCTTTTCTTGATTAGTGAATAGTGACTCCGTAATACACGTCAAAATCGTCGGTACCTGGACCGCAACTGCCGTTTTTAACATTGGGCTGGTGGTGAAGCGCCATTTCCATGCGGCCAGTGCTGGGGGCCAATACGGTAGCGTTATCATTCAATCCCACTTGCAACGGAGGATTGTTGGTATCATAATCGGTTCTTGCCACGGTGAGATTTGAAGTGATGGCACCCGACATATCGAAACAAACCAGATGATAATTCTGACGTGCTCTGATCTCCGTGGTCACATTCACGGTTGTGGAAGGAAGATTATTGATGTTGAAATTAGGTTGTACCAGTGCCGATAAAGCAGTCTTGGATTCATCCAGGATATACACATTGCAGGTGTAGGTACTGTTTTTGTTGAAGGTCAGGATTGCTTTGGAGGTATCCGGAGGTGCAGAACTGCTTGGGTTTAATGCTCTCCAGATAGCCGTGGTGGTATCATAAGGTGCAGCGGTATTGACACAGCGGAAAATAACGGTAGTCAGAAACTCATTGCTGGGCGGGGCAGGAGTAACGATCTGTTCCGATTTTTTGCACGAAGCAACGCTGAACAGCAGAGCTGAAACGGTCAATACGGTGAGGAGGAGGAAGAGAAGTGATTTTTTTTTCATGGTTTTTGTTTTACAGATTGGTTAATTAATACTTGTTTGTGTTGTTTTTGTTGGAAAGAATTGAAACGGGATTCTGATTTTCAGCTGAACACTTCTTCCGGGTTCATCGGCATAATACCGGAAGAAATCCATGTAATCGCGATAGACAGTATTGAGCAGGTTATTGCAAATGATACTGAAGCTGATGTCCTGATTGCGCACTTTTACGGAGCACCCCACAGAAGCCGAGAATAAGACATATCCTTTGGGTGGAGGAACAAAGTCACTGTTAGGAGGAACACGCGTCTGAGCAGGCACGATAAGGTTACCTCCGTTGACAAACACATTTCGTAATCCGGCCAGTTTCTTCCAGCGGTATTCCAGTTTGTTCTGAAAGCGCTGGGGAGGTATAAGGACCAGGTATCCATGTGTTGTCAAATCGTTGGCATAAATAAGCGTTGCTTTGGGTTCATAAAGCAGCTGAGGAGTGATATGCCATTTCACATCCAGATCGATGCCTTTGAATAATGCATTGGTCTGGGTGTAATCAAACACCGGGAAGTAGCCATCGATATTTATGTGAGTCGTCAGGGTAGGTTTCAGATAGATATAATTATCAATGACGTTCACATAAGCTCCCAGCTCGGCTTCCAGTTTTGATCCGGCATAAAGCAGTGAGCTGCAAAAATTATAGGATTGTTCCAGCTTCAGCGTACTGTCTCCCACTACAAATTGTCCTGTAGCGCCATGAACCCCGAAGGCATAAAGCTCAAAAGCAGAAGGAGCCCTCCATCCGTTACCCGCATTCATGGATAAACTAACTGTAGGCGAGAACCGGTATGAAGCGCCGATGGTGGCCGTTGTGGCATTGTATTGCTGTGTATTGGTATATTCCAGTAAGGAAGTAGGATTCAGCATATACTCCCGCTGCCATTTATAATCGGACCTGATTCCGGCTTCCAAGGTGAATTTGTCGTTGGGATTCCATTTTTCAATCAGAAACAATCCCCCTCCGTAGTTGCGGTAATTGGGAATAAGCGCCCCATAGGTGAGTCCGGTATATACATTGCCCTCGGTGATAAAACTGCCTCCCAGGCTTCCGGAAATATGGTGCCAGGAATTATGTTCCCATATCAGTTCGGCCGTGTGCGTGGTCAGATCAAAATTGTTCTGAGGAGCATTGTCAAGACTGCCATTGATGGAATAGGGCACATCCAGATCATATTCCTGACGGCTATCCGTCTGTCTCGCAAAGGTTGCTTCCAGTTTACCAAACGTTCCGTATTTTACATAAGCAGTTGCTTTGAGCAGGTTATGGCTTACAGCTTGATACCCTCTGTTGATTTTGTAAAACCCTTTTTGCAGATAGTACGACAACGGAAAATTAGTCGGTGCCAACTCCTGAAACAGTTGGAGCAGCTGAGCAGGATTGCTTGCTTCGGAATAGGTAAAGATGCCCAGTTCGGAATAGAAGTGGCTGTAATATACATTCAGACCATAATGCTCTTTTTCATAAGCAACAGCTCCCGAATAGTTTTTTTCGAGCAGTCCCGTATTGTCTAAAATATAATCGGGCGTTTCGATATTACCGGCCTGTCGGTATGTACCTTGTATACGGTAGCTTAAGCCCGAGAGTTTATTGTCAAACGCTCCCTGCAGTATGCCAGAACCGGCAAATAGTCTGCTATTATCCATCCCTACCAGGTTTAATTCTCCGTTCATACATTTTTCTTTTGGCAACTCAGCCGGCTCCACCAGCACCACACCTCCGATAGCATCAGAACCGTACCGTATACTGGCGGCTCCTTTGATAACGGAGAGTTTGGTAGCGATAAAAGGATCAATTTCCGGGGCATGATCATCTCCCCATTGCTGTCCTTCCTGTCTTACACCGTTATTCAAAATCAGGATGCGGTTGCTGTGAAGACCATGAATAACAGGTTTGGCAATAGTGGCACCCGACTGTATAACATCCACTCCTGCAATTTCCTTTAAGGCATCACCCAGATTCTCTCCTCTTGTCTGCTGAAGCTGCTCACCCGACAATTCCGACTTATGCACCGTTTCCACTTCTTCTTTTTTTACCTGATGACTTTCCACGCTAATTTCTTTCAGATGGGTATCGTCAGGAGGAAGGTCAAACACTACATGGGTATTGCCGGAAATGCTGATCAGTGTATCCAGTATACGGTGGCCCATTTGATGCACTTGGATAGAATATTTGCCGGGGCAGATTTTCGGAATTAGAAACATTCCTTTTTCATCGGTTGCAGCACCTTTCTTCGACTCCTTGATGTAGATGATTGCATAGGTCAATATTTCATGGGTGCGAGTGCAAACCACCTTTCCGGATAAAGACAAGGTGCAGCTATCCTGTGCATGCAGATAAGAGGCATGGACACCAAACAGACAACAACAAATAAGGAATGTTTTAAGTGTATGCATTATAAGTGGGTATTGTTCCATGCCATGCTATGCCTGAACAGTTCTGTTCAAAAGGGCTGAGAAGGTTGCTGAGGGGAGACCCTCAATGATTTGTGCGACTATCTACGAGCCTATACAAGCCATTTGTGGTCAGGAATCCGAATGAAAAACGCGGACCTATGACACAGTGGTTAAACAACCGGCTAGCCGGTTATACTGTAAAGACAAACAGAAAGAGGTGATGGAATAGTCCGATCAGGACTTAAGCGGGGGAGCCCTGGGAGAAAACAAATAATCTACCGGAGAAAGAATACCGGTAGGGGTGATAGAAGAATAATAAACAGGTAGGGAAATCAGAACAATATCCGAACGGTATTCGGCAAAAGCGCCGGAGGAAGAAAAGGTGTAATCACACAGGGAACAATTGTGTTCCTGTTTATGAAAATGTTTCTGAGTGCTGGAACAATGTTTATCATCCCGGTGCTGGAAATCGTGAATCCCTACTTCCGCTAAAGGAAACAGAAGCAGGAATAAAAAGAAAAACGATAAATAGCGTTTACCTGATTTCATTGTCGCAACAAAGATACGACAAAACGATGCTTTATTACGCTGGCTGGTATGCGGACTAGCCTGTTTAAAAGCTGATTCGGATATGTTTGAATAAAATGGAGTCGAATTACTGCTTATTACCGCTTAACGGCAAAATAGAATGGATCGATGGTTTATATCTGGACAGAAAGGAGTAGGAGAGCGTAAAAATATTTTTTTTGCTGTTTAAATTACACGTGTAAGAAACACCCTGTTTCTGTATCCCCTTTTCTCAGTTGAAATTCCGGTTGCTGCGTATAGATGGGTAAGTGTAGCGCATCATTCTTTTGAATACCGCACTCGTTATCCTTATACCAGCGCCATGAAGTACGTCTTATTTGATTTAAATTTCGACCACGGACCGGTTTTTCTCTTTTCTCTGATCCCGGTATTCATTAATATCGGCATGTTTGCCTATATCACCTTGTTTCTGCCGGATGATAAAACAAACAGGGCTTTTGCCATTTTTGTGCTGTTGCTCGGAATATGGCAGGGAACCGACAGCATGATGAGAATAAGTGCCACACCAGAAACAGCATTGGCCTGGTTCCGCATTTCCAGCGCCTCGTTAGTGTTTATGATGGCCTTTGGATTGTTGTTTGCCCTGCGATTTACGAAGTGGAGCGAGAAAATGTCTGAAATGCGCTTGCTGGGCCTTTTGTTTTTTCCCGCCATTCTGTTTGAATTCCTGATGATGGGACAACAGGATACTTATACGATTGAAAAAGATGCACTTTGGAACTGGGTGGCAGATCCCGAAGCTACGTTGTTTATGATCATCATGTACGGCTGGGTTTATCTCACCTCTGTGTTCATGTTAGTATTACTGTGGCGTTTCTATTTCAAAGCACCAAAAGATTCTGTTATAAAAAGTCAGGCTTTCTTGCTGGCAGCCGGGTTTACATTGCCTTTGTTAGGTGGTGTTTTTGAAGAAGTCGTTTTCCCTGTCCTGCTCCATATTAACGAAGTTCCTATAACCGCACCTTTAATGGGTTTATTCTCCCTGGCAGCTCTGGTGGCCATAAAGAAATACGGTTTGATGTACTCTCCTAAACATCAATGGGGCGACATCATGGATATCGTCAGTGAGGGGGTATTAATTGTGGATAAGCAAAACAAAATAAAATATGCAAACAAAGCATTCTGTGAAAAGCTTGAATATGCATTCGATGAGCTGGAAGGAAATTATACCCATGAAATATTTAAAATTGCTGAAGATGTCCACAAGCAGCCTTCCTTGGTGGACGGAAATAATGGGAATTCAGACAGCAATGGAATCCAGTTAACGACTAAATCTGGAAGAGAGATTTGGATGATCATTAGTGTGGCCCCTTATATCAATGCGGAAGGGAAAGAAATAGGGATAATCGGTGTTCATACCGACATTACCCAGATGAAAGAAAAAGAGAGCGATCTGCTGCAAAAGGAAATCAAACTCAAACAGGCCCAGGAAATCGCAAAAACAGGAAGCTGGGAGCTGGATTTTGCAAGTGGCATCGCTGTCTGGTCGGATGAGGCTTGCCGTATCTATGGGCTGGCTCCGGAGGAAAATAAACATACGTTCGATGCCTGGCTGTCTTTTATGCACCCCGATGACCTACCGGATGTAATGGACGCCATTGCTGAATCAAAAGAAACCATGCGGCCCAATTCTTTTTATCACCGGATTATCAGAAAAGATGGGGAAGTAAGGTACATACATTCTCAAAGTAAGTTTGAACACAATAAGAAAGGAGTATTACTGGGAATATATGGTATTGCGAGTGATATAACCGAACGCGTGGTGGCCGAACAGGAAAAGGAGTTTGATAAGAGCAATCTTTCGGCATTAATCAATAACACAAACGATTTAATGTGGAGTGTGGACCGGGAATATAAATTAATCATGTCCAATACCAGATTTGACAAATGCATAAAACAAATGACCGGAAAGAGAATCCCCAAAGGAGGAGCCGTGCTGGCAGATGGCTTTAGTGGAGCACAGCTGGACCGGTTTAAAGTTTTCTATGACCGGGCATTTGCAGGTGAAATATTTAAGGAAACGGAGTATATATCATCTCCGGCGGAAGTGTGGTCGGAAATTTCATTTTATCCCATCCGGAATGGAGATGAGATTATTGGCGCAGCCTGCCATTCCCGCGATATATCCGACATAAAGCGGAATGAGGAGAAACTGACGTCCACAAACAAAGACCTGGAAACATTTATATACCGGGCATCACACGATCTGAGAAGCCCGTTATGTTCCATCATGGGACTCGTTGAAGTAAGCAGTATGGAAATACAGGACAAAACAGCTCAGCAATACTTGAAGATGATCGGGGATGCCACTAAAAAACTGGATAACATCTTATTGGGGTTTGTAAGGGTTATAAGCGTAAAGGATGCAAAAGCATCTTATGAAGAAATCAGTATCAACAGGCTTATTGATGATACCCTGAAAAAGCTGGAGAATAATAGCGGATATTCCCGGATGAATATCACAAAAATGGGTACGCTTCAAAGCTCGTTCGTTTCCAACAGGGTCGTTATTGAATCTATTTTCCAAAATATTATGGAGAATGCGATTAAGTATCAGAGTCCGTCATTGGAAAAGCCCATCTTAAATATCCTGGTATGGGAAAAGGAAAAGGAAGTCTGTTTTGCATTTGTGGACAATGGAATCGGATTTGACAGCTCCTATCTGGAAAAGGTATTTGAAATGTATTTCAGGGCCTCTCAGGAACAGGAGGGCTCGGGATTGGGCTTATACCTGGTAAATATTGGTGTCAAAAAATTAGGTGGAAAGATAGATGTATGGAGTGAAAAGGGGAAAGGAGCAAAATTTATTGTGTCCCTGCCGCTTAATTAGAAAGCATTAGGCCCTGATTCCGCATGAATAGGAGTGATAAGCCTATTCAATTTCTTAAGTATAAGAGATAATTCGACAAATGCGTTATCCATTGGCTTATATACTTAGACTATATTTCTCATGGGAGGGGCAGAGGCCTGTAATTTAAAGTACTTTTGTATGGGTATCAGAAATGATATTATTTCAATAGAATCGATTCTATCAAGTAGTCCACACTTTTACTACCGCTAAAATCTAGAAATTTTCACAAACAGATAATCACCTCCGGGAGTTTCGCGGAATCTGTAATAAATGTAAAAATTCGCTAACGGGTTGCTGTTTCTTACACACCCCTAATAATGCTCAGAGTGTGTTCAATGATGTTATTGCTCACTTTACTTCTCTGATATTGAGCTGCCAACAGCATTCTGTAAATTACTGGAATGTGTTAATGTGTAAGCGATTCGCCTTTCTCTGATTACTTTCCAGTCCCAAATTTCATGTTCGGAAGTTCTTCCCGGCATTCAGCAGTATAGCCCTAATCGGAATCAGGTATGTTTTCTGAACGACTCTTTGCTATGGAGCAAACTCGTTTTTATTTCACTCTCATTAAATATTGAATTTAGTCATGGAAAGACTTAGAAAATCTGAAGCGGAACTTGTACTGGCCAATACAGCACTTGCCTTTCAAAACGAGGAAAGAGAAAAACGAGCTGCCGAGCTCGTCCTTGCGAATATAGAACTGGCATTCCAAAACGAAGAAAAGGAAAAACGTGCTGCCGAACTGGTACTTGCAAATATCGAACTCGCCTTTCAAAACGATGAAAAAGAGAAAAGGGCTTCCGAACTGGCTGTTGCAAATACGGAACTTATCTTTCAAAATGAGGAAAAGGAGAAAAGAGCTGCTGAGTTAGTGCTTGCAAATAAAGAGCTGTTGTTTCAAAACGGGGAGAAAGAAAAGCGGGCGGCAGAGTTAATCCTTGCCAATAAAGAACTGATTTTTCAAAATCGGGAAAAGGAAAAACGAACCATAGAGCTGATTCTTGCCAATGAGAAAGAAAAGAAAGCTATTGAATTATTTCACGCAAATAAAACGCTGATACTTCAAAATGAGGAAAAGGAAAAACGGACTAAAGAGTTAACACGCGCCAACGAAGAGTTAAAAAAGGCAGAAAACTATATCCTTCAGCTGAACGATCAGTTGGAACACAAAATAGTTGAACGTACGACTCAGCTGGAATCGGTTAACAAAGAGCTGGAATCGTTTTCCTATTCCGTATCACATGATCTGAGGGCGCCGCTAAGGGCAATAAGCGGAAATTCAAAAATCCTGGAAGAAGATTATTCCGAAAAATTCGATGAAGAAGGGAAAAGAGCGCTAAACTCTATCCGGCACTATTCAAAAAACATGGGGGAATTAATCGACGATTTACTTGCCTTTTCCCGACTAGGAAGAAAACAGGTGTCTGTTTCAGACATAAACATGAATAACCTGGTCAGAACAATAAAGGCGGAATTGCCGCCCAGCGATCAGGACGCCAGAACGGAATTCCGGATCCTGGCCCTCCCTCCGGCAAAAGGAGATGTTTCTCTGATTAAGCAAGTATGGACAAATTTGATTTCCAATGCCCTGAAATATTCAAAAAACAAGCCAAAAAGTATCATAGAAATAGGTGGTAAGGAAGAAGGTGAACGTGTTGTATACTATATAAAGGATAATGGAGCCGGATTTGATATGCAATACTATGATAAGCTTTTTGGCGTTTTTCAGCGATTACATTCTCAGGAAGAATTCGAAGGTACAGGCATTGGCCTGGCAATTATCCAAAAAATTGTGAACCGCCATTCCGGAACAGTTTGGGCTGAGTCAAAATTAAACGAGGAAACATATTTTTATTTCACCTTATCCGCTATACACACTAACCCGCAAAACAATGAATGAGAATGCTGTTGAAATCCTGCTTGTTGAAGATAATTCGGAAGATGCCATGTTTACCATTCGTGCCCTTAAAAAGAGCGGGTTAACCAATAACCTGCTGCATTTGAAAGATGGGGCGGAAGCACTCGATTTTTTGTATTGCCGCGGTGCATATGTATCTCGGGATGCCGGTCATCGACCCCGGCTGATACTGCTTGATGTTAAGATGCCCAAAGTGTCGGGGATAGAAGTACTGGAAAAGATAAAATCAGATCCGGGCCTTAAATCTATCCCTACCGTGATGCTTACCTCATCAAAGGAAGACCCCGATATTAAAAAGTGTTACGACCTGGGTGCAAACAGCTATATCGTAAAACCTGTTGAAAGTGAAAATTTTTTCCAGGCAATAAAAGAAATCGGAATGTATTGGATGATATTGAGCCAATCATCAGTTTAACAGCGCAATATTCGAATGCAAAATGACGACAACGCTACTAAGGGTGCTTATTCTGGAAGACAATCCCGCAGATCTGGATTTGCTTCATCGCGAGCTGAAAAGAAGTAAACTAGACTATGTCTCCGAAGTTGTTCAGACGGAAATAACCTTTAGAAATGCTCTTCAATGCTTTAATCCGGATATAATCCTATCTGATTACAACCTTCCCACATTTGATGGACTTGCTGCCTTCAACATTAAACAAGCAATGTTTCGACAGACGCCATTCATTATTGTTTCGGGAACAATAGGAGAAGAAAGGGCTGTTGACCTTATTAAGAATGGGGTCAATGATTATGTTATCAAGGACAGACTGTGTTCGCTGGCTCCCAAAATCCAGCGGGCTTTAAAAGATGCTGAGGAATTCAAAGCAAAGGAATTGGCTCATGTGAGACTATGTTTGCAGAATAAGCAATTGTTGGAAATTGCTTCCTTACAATCACATCAGGTAAGGGCCCCGCTTGCACATATCCTGGGTTTGTTCAATTTATTTGAATTCAATGATCCCGCTGCTCCTATCAACTTCGAAATTTTCCGGAAATTGAAGATTGTTGCAGAATCGTTCGAGAAATTAACGGTTCAGATTGTGGAGAAAACCAGTGTCATAAAGGGCGGCAGTTAATACGGAAACCTCAAATCACTTCGAAATCAGGCAGCATTAAAATCTTTTTCATATTCTCCGCACAACTGT
>Ga0206962_1215_pt1 | contig 14876 bp, 17 predicted proteins | sample Alteio_BWOrgHeat_27_FD_153241 | JGI IMG/M metagenome (GOLD analysis project Ga0206962, IMG submission 153241) | Enriched cells from forest soil in Barre Woods Harvard Forest LTER site, Petersham, Massachusetts, United States -... | ecosystem: Environmental > Terrestrial > Soil > Temperate forest >...
TCTTTTCCATATTTCTCTTCAAGTTTATGTTGTTCTGTTAAAGATCTTTCTATTTTGTCGGCATGCCAGATGTCGTCCTGATCACTAAACATCACATATTCTGCATTGCCATCATTCTTTGACCATTCTGCGAGTGCTGAAAAATTATGGATAATTCTTTTCCATGCAGGAATATTGTCCTCAGGGTTTCGCTCGGCAGGAGGTAATATGATGAGTTTATCTTTGCCAAGTTTTTCCTGATATTCTTTGAGGATAGAAACGGTTGCATCATTGGAGCCATCATCCCGTGCTATGATGCGCCAGTCCTGATTGGTTTGACCCACAAGAGAATCCAACTGCTCACGCAGGTATTTTTCACCATTATAAGTAGCAAGCAAAATATCTATAATCATCATCCGTCCCATACATGAGCGCTTTATGGAGTGATAATACCAAAAGAGTGTTAAGATTTTATTACGGGAAACTAAAAATATTTAACATGCTGTAATAGCTAGTAATTTTTCCTATGGTGCGCGTGGCAGATGGCGACCGCGAGTGCATCCATAGCATCTTCGCCGTGTTTTCCGCAGCCGGGTAAAATCATCTGTACCATCTGGGAGATCTGGTTTTTATCGGCTCTACCCGCACCGACAATGCTTTTTTTTACGAGCGTTGCCGCATATTCGGAAATCGGTAAACCGGCTTGTGCAAGCGTTAGCATAATTGCCCCGCGCGCCTGTCCGAGTTTTAATGTCGATTGCCCGTTTACATTTACAAAAGTTTCTTCGACTGCGGATTCTGTGGGTTGGTATTTGGCGATGATACTACCAAGTTCATTGCTGATCTGAAGGATACGTGAGGCAAGCGGGATTTTATCAGGGGGCACGCTGCCCCCAATTGCGCTCCGCACAATTCCCCCTGCGAGGTCGCCTGCCTGCGCGAAGCCGGGGCGACTTCGCTTCGGCGTAGGCAGGTCGTATAGAACTCCTCCGCGTACCCTCACTACTGTTTCACTCTTAATCACGCCACAACTCAAAAACGTGAAAGAATTATTGCTCTGCTTAATCACTCCCCAACCGGTTTTTTGTAAACCCGGATCAATACCCAGAATAATAGTGTCTTTAAGCACTTAATCTTTCCATGACATCTTCGGCGATTTCGTAATTGGCAAATACTTCCTGCACGTCATCATTATCTTCCAGTACATCGAGCATTTTCAGCAGTGATCGCGCTTGCTCTTCATTGATGGGCGCGGTGGTTTTAGGCAGCCAGGTAAGTTTGGCCGATTGCGGCTCGCCGAATTTCTTTTCCAGCGCGTCGCGCACTTGTCCGAAAGATTCCGGTGAACAGGTTATCTGATGCTGCTCTTTATTTGATTCGCAATTTTCTGCACCCGCCTCAATCACAGCATCGAGCATAGCATCTTCGTTTGTCTTGGAAGCAGGGTAGGTTATGACACCAACGCGGTCGAACATAAAACTCACACTGCCGCTTTCGCCGAGGTTGCCACCGGCTTTTGCAAATGCCGCGCGAATGTCCGGTGCAGTGCGGTTGCGATTGTCGGTAAGTGCTTCCACAATCACAGCTACGCCGCCCGGGCCGTAACCTTCATAGCGGATTTCTACGTAATCGGGGCCGCCAGCAGGGCCACTTGCACGTTTTATGGCATCATCGATTTTGTCTTTATTGATGTTTGCTTCTCTAGCTTTTAAAATCGCCGCCCGCAAACGCGGATTATGGGCAGGGTCAGGCATACCAAGCCGCAAAGCAGCATTTATCTCGCGCACAACTTTAGTGAATATCTTGGCTTTCTTTGCGTCCTGCGCGTCTTTGCGACGCATGATGTTCTTAAACTGACTATGACCCGCCACAAAACCTCCATAAAACTATTTCTTTGGACGATTCTATCGTCACCGCCATCCTCAAAACTCACGTATTTTAATATACGTTCAAGTTTTTGCGGGTGGCGTTTCCTCACACTCGCCTCAAATAAATAGTTTTATAGAGGTTTTGTGCGTTTAAAACCTAAACTACTTTTCCGAATTGTTCAATATCGGCGACATTTGCGATGCAGCTGCCTTCGAGTTCTTTCACGATGCGCTTGGTGAGTCCGGTGAGCACCTTGCCCACGCCGATTTCAAGGACTGAGGTAACGCCTTGTGCAGCTAAATATTCCACCGATTCACGCCAGCGTACCTGACCCGTTACTTGCTCCACCAAGAGTTTGCGGATTTGCACGGGATCATGCACAGCACTTGCAGTCACATTGGCGACGATGGGAAGGGTAGGTACATTCATGCTAGTTTCCGCCAATGCTTTTTCCATCACGCTTGCTGCAGGAAGCATTAAGGGCGAATGGAAGGGCGCACTAACGGAGAGCAAAATGGCACGTTTTGCGCCTTTTTCTTTGGCAATCTCGCAGGCTTTGTTTACTGCAGCAGCAGTTCCGCTGATTACGATTTGTCCGGGGGAGTTATCATTGGCAATGGCACAAACTCCAACTGCGCCTGCTTCTTTTACTACTTCCTGTACCTGTGCATATTCAAGCCCAAGAACCGCAGCCATTGCGCCTTCTCCGGGGGCGACTGCTCTTTGCATAGCCTGACCACGGATTTTGAGGAGGCGTGCCGTATCGGCAAGTGTCAAAGCTTTGGCGGCCGCAAGGGCAGTATATTCACCGAGTGAATGACCAGCGAAATAAGCGGCGTAGGTTTCCGGCTTAAAGCCCGCTTCTGCTTCCAGCACGGCAAGTAGCGCCATAGAAGATGCCATAATCGCAGGCTGAGCATTTTCGGTGAGGGTTAATTCGTCTTCGGAACCCTCAAACATAATGTGCGAGAGATTCTGCGAAAGCGCATCGTCTACTTCAGCAAATATCTGTTTTGCTGAGATAAAATTGGCGGAAAGCTCTTTGCCCATTCCCACTGTTTGCGAACCCTGACCTGGAAATACTATCGCGCGTTTCATAATCAATCACTCCGTTTTTACGAGCGGCCACTACTAAACGCTAAAAAAACCTTTGGCAACTGGTAAACTGTATATAGTTGTATTTTAAAGATATTTTGCATTAAGAGTAAAAAATATAAGAAAAATCGGCTATCGTAATAAAGTCTTAATAATATTGTGTTATATTAGGAGGGTAACTATTTAAATACATACAACAGGGTTTTATGGCTGCTAAGAAAAATACTTTCGATCCTTTGGAGAAGCTGAAAGGTATACCTGAAGAAATATTAAGAGCGATTCTAGGCGACAAGTATGATAAGTTAATACCGGCACCGAAACCTCCAAAAGCAAAAAAAACTCACAATCCTATAAAATCTATTGATCTTCTGGACTTATCTATAGAAAAGGGCGAGGAAACGGAAGGGTTTGTTGAGAATAAGCGTCTATTACGTGAGATAAAAAAAGCGGGAGGACGCAATTTTTCTGGAGAAAACATGCCAAAGGAAATTATTGAGACATTGGCAAAAATAATATTAGAAAACGAAGAAATTCAGTCACGAGCAGAAAAAACGAAAGATAAGCCACCGGATAAGAAAAAAGGTAAATCCCGCTAACGTACAGCACATTGAATATAATACATTTATTTCTATATTAGCCTATTCCTTTCGTTTTTAATCCTAATAACTCTTGCAAGACTTCCAACAATCTGTATATTTCGCAACCCCGGCTGCTAAAACGCGTGTTTTGGCATGCGCTGGGTGATTAATTTATCGGAGTTTTGCTATGTCTCTCTACGAGAGTACTTTTGTTGTGCGTCAGGACGTGTCCCGCGCAGATGTAACCAAGCTGGTTGATACCTTCACAGACATCGTGAAGCAACATGGTGGTAACGTTGTAAAGCACGAATATTGGGGTTTGCGTAACCTCGCTTACAAAATCAACAAAAACCGCAAAGGTCATTACGTGATGCTTGCGCTTGATGCGTCGCATGATGCGATGAAAGAGCTTGAGCGTAATATCCATCTCCATGAAGATATTATCCGCACACTCACCGTGCGCGTTGACAGCATTGAAGAAGGCCCATCGGCGATGATGCAGAAATCAGGTCGTGATGACGAAGCCCTGGATTTACCGCCAGGACTTGAAATAGTAGCATAATTTAGAACTTAAGGACGATTCTATGGCATATCCAAGCGAAGCACCATCCTCAGCACAAGGCGGCCCTGCCGGTCGTCGCGTATTTTTTCGCCGTCGCAAGTCTTGCCCTTTGACTGGCACGAGTGCTCCGAAGATTGACTATAAGGATGTTAAACTCCTTACCCGCTTTATCTCCGAGCGCGGTAAAATGCTTCCTTCACGTATCACTTCTGTTTCCTGCAAAAAACAGCGCGAACTCTCACGTGCCATCAAACGCGCGCGTAACCTTGCGTTACTTGCTTTTGTAGTACAATAAATAGGACTACTTAAATAAACGAAAAATAAAACACGGTAGATTAAGTTCTACCGTGTTTTTTTATATTCTATGGGTATAATCATTTTCTAATCAGAAACCTTATACATCCCTATGCAAAAACTACCGCAGAAATTATCCAGACAAACATTATTTTCCATTATCTCCGGCCTCATCGGCGGAGTGATTTTCTCTGTTACCGCTTATACCGGCAATGGCGGGTTGCTGACTGTTTTTCTCCCGGTATTGCCGTTAGCATTGCCAGGTCTTGCTTTTGGTGCAAAATACACGGGCTATGCTGCTATTGCTGCCTGCGCGATAGTGGCTGCGGTGATCGACGGCGGAAGTATGCTCGTATTCGCCGCATTAACTGCCTTGCCGGTAGTGTATTTACTGCGCAAACTGCTGCTTTGGCGTGGTGAAGATGGCGCGCGCCAGTGGCATCCGGTATTGCCGATACTTGCGGAACTCGCTGTGATTTCTGCCGCCGTATTTATGATGATCGCAATAGCAGAAACTTACTCGGAACCTGGTGAGCTCAAAACTATAATTTCCAAGGAGCTTGCCAGTAATTTGAAGGCTGATAATTTTGATACCGATCCTCAAATTGCCCATTTTGTAAAACTCTTAATCGATGACTGGAGCTTTTTGATCTTCGCTTTTGCCAGCTGGCTTTGGGTAACAATGATTTATGCTTTTACGGTTCTTGCAAATATTTTACTGGCTCAGAATAACCTCGCATTGCGCACGAAAATAAACCTTCTGCCAAACGGATTGCCAGTGTGGCTTCTTGCGCTTGTAGTTATAAGCGGCGGGCTGGCTTTCTTTGGCAAAGGCAATGATCGGTATGTAGGTGAGGCGGTTTTCCTGATGCTTCTGCTGCCTTATTTCCTGGCTGGCATTGCCACTATCCACTTGGTATCGTTACAGTGGAAATTAAGGAAATTCTGGCTCACCGTATGCTACATAGCACTGGTTTTATACCCAGTACTTTCCGTCGTTGCTATTGCAATTGGTTTATATAAGCAGCTTCAGGAATTAAAAAGTCACGCCTCACCAGTGAAATAATGAGTGTGCAGATCAGGCATTTAATTGCCCAAGTTTATCTGATTCTTGGTAGTAACAGCACCCGTGACTGCGCCGACTCCGCCGCCTATTAATGCACCTCCTACCGGATTTGCTCCAAGTACTGCCGCACCGACCGCGCCGGTTCCGGCACCGATAGCACCACCAGAAACTGCTCTCTGGCCAGGAGTATCACCGCAAGCAGAGGTAAGTGCGACAATAATAAAAGCGCTAAGTATTTTTGTATATTGTTTCATAACACTGACTTTCTTGTTTGGATTGTTTTTCAATAATATCAATCTTGCCAGTGTAGCCTACAGCGCATAAATCGATTATACGCATTGAGAATAAGTTCATAAATAATCTATAAACAGGAAATTGGCTTTTGCATATCCGACTTACTTTAAGCCGGTGCATTCTCTGAAGCTTATAGAAAGGGAGCCTGGAGCGGTGATGGGAATCACGAATAGCTACTAACACTTTGTTTTATATAATTTGTGTTGCTACAAAAATCTAAATATACCATCAAATATACCATCAATTGTACTTTCTTGCTAAATATCAATTGGTAATACCACAAATTCATCTTAAAAAGAATTTGGCGGCATCTACAAGATTGAAGCAATTATGCGTGTCCTAATCCTCTAATATCCCAGCAAATCAGCCGTTTTTTACAGAACTATTGTCGTTATTTTTCGTTTTTGCGTTCTGCAAAATATAGCATTTATGCTATTATTCCTTTGTAACCTAACTGAAAATTGGTCTCATGCAACCATAAATTAACGGAGTTAGTATGCACAGATTATTGCGATTACCAGAGGTGATGAAATATACGGGGCTTGCTCGAAGCACCATTTATAAATTGATAGCAGCTAAAAGTTTTCCGATTCAAATCTCGCTCGGAGCGAAAGCTGTTGGCTGGTTGGAAAGTGATATTGAAAATTGGATTCAGGATAAAATTTCTCGATCACACGCGAACTGAAAAAAGGAGAAATTATGAATGCAGACGACGAAACACCTAAGCGTTCGGTTTCATTCTATGGCAAGAAGATTTACTATATAAACCCACTTATTGCTAAAAAAGCACCGCCGACAAAAAAAGAGCCGGAGCAACGTTACGACGATGTTGAAGAGGACAAAGACAAATAATCTTTGGGAAGCCTTGAAGATGCAAGAGGCGGCGGTTTCTTTTGCTACGCCTGTATTTGATATTTCAATACTTAAATGAATAGAACGAATGCAGATTCTCTCCAATAACCATATGTGATCTTGTGAGTGCATAAGGTTTATTCGCTACTGCAAGCTATTGTTAATTTAATTACTACTTTTACTTCACCAAAATCACTTATTGTCATGCAATTAGACGAAAAACGGCACGTTATTATGCCCCTCTTAGATGAGTTACGGAAATACAACCCTGCAATCGGAAGTTACGAAAAAAGCATGATGACAGAATCATTTGATTATTCTGTCAAGCTATCAAATGGCCTCATTAGATTGCCGGAAGAATTAGTTCGTGATTATGAAAAAAGCCCCGGCGGTATTATACTGGATCGTATTAAATCTGCCGCCGCTAAGTTTGTTCCCTCTAACGCAACAGTAGCACCTCCTTCGTTAACTGGGGAGTTGCCTTTAGGGAAAACAACAAAAGGAAAGAGGCGTACAATTATACTTATTGCTTCTATTGCAATTGTTGCAGTTGTCATAATTATCACTGCTATTTTTCTAATAAACCGAAAACAGCAGCGTGATGAAGAAAATGCTGCACGGCATCAAGAACAGCTTGATTCAGCAAATACCGCTGCGGAAGCCGCCAAAACAGCCGTTCGGAATAGGATCAGGCTGTATGTGACAGCAAACTGCACGTACAGTTATCGGCTAATAGGACAGATCACCAATTTGAAAATAACGGTAACCAACAATACGAATTATACAATGGATGCTGTAAAGGTGCGTGCTATATATTTAAAACAGCAGGGCGGTGTTTACAAGTATGAAGAAGTAAATTTCAATGGTATTTTGCCACATTCCGTGATGACCCTTACCGCCCCCGATAGTGACCGGGGAACTCATGTACAGGTCGTAATCGAAACAATTTCATCGAGCCAGTTAGGGTTATAATAAAAACGAAACCAGGCTGGCACTTTCTTTTGCTACTTTTCTTGCTGCCGGAGCAAAGAAAAGTAGACCGGGCACATTGCCTTTGAGGAAACTTCATTAACCAATAAATAAAATAAAAAAGGGGCATTGCGCCCCTTTGTGCGGTAGTGTTTCCGCTCTGATTACTTGATAAAATTACTGCGTTTACGTTTCGTCTTATCTTCGTTTAAAACCTCGCTGCCATATTTACCCCTGATTTCGTCAAGGGATTTACTCTTATTGAACTTTCTATCGTGCTGGTAATAATCGGCCTGATTGTTGGCGGAGTTTTAGTCGGTCAAGATTTAATAGCTGCCGCTGAAGTTCGTGCTCAAATTTCGCAGATAGAAAAGTACAATACTGCGGTTAATACATTCCACAATAAATATAACGGTATCCCAGGGGATTTAGCTGTCGCATCCGCCAGCGCCTTTGGTCTTACTGTAGGAGCAAATTGCGATGGAGGGCCTGGACGACGTGATGGCAATGGTATAATAGACGGGAACGCTCTTAATAGTATGTTACAAGGTACTGGCGAGACGGGATTATTCTGGGGGGATTTAAGCAGTGCTAGCCTGATCGATATCATTATTCCCAATAGCGGTGGCGCTTCCTTCTCGTGCACCAATACCGGTGCAGTGGCAGTTTCAACTGCGACCGCAGGTTTATATTTTCCTACCGCGAAGATTGGGCGGGGCAATTATCTGTATGTCTACGAAATCGGGGGGACGAATTACTACGGACTTTCAGAAATCATCAGTAATGATATCTCTGGCTATATGCTGTCGAACGCATCAATACCTGTCATTGCAGCCTATAATATAGATAAAAAAATAGATGATGGAATTCCCTTGACGGGGCACGTTACCGTGCACTATTTGGCCACCGACCTGGTGGTCGGTAATGCCAGTAGTGCGAGCCCGGCAAACTCGGCGAGCTGTTATGATTCCACCACCACAAACGGCGCTTATGCCATTACCGTCAATAATGGCGCGCGCTTAAATTGCGCTTTGAGTTTCCAGTTTCAGTAAAGTTTCGTTTGATGATTCTGCAAGTAATTGCATTACCTTGATATATAAAAGTTTCCTGTATATAATAGCATATATGAAAAGAAATAACCCTTCAAATTTGCATATGGGTTTCACCCTCATCGAACTTTCGATTGTATTGGTAATCATAGGGCTGATTGTTGGCGGTGTTTTGGTCGGCCAAGATTTAATAGCTGCCGCTGAAGTTCGTGCTCAAATTTCGCAGATAGAAAAGTACAATACTGCGGTTAATACATTCCACAATAAATATAGCGGTATTCCAGGGGATTTGGCTGTTGCATCCGCCAGTGCCTTTGGCTTTAGTGTGGGAACAAATTGCGTTGGTACAGCAGGAATGCGTGATGGCAACGGCATAATAGATGGGTACTCTGCCGGCGGACTGTTGCAGGGAGTCGGGGAAACAGGATTATTCTGGGAGGATTTAAGCAGCGCTAACTTGATCGATATCATTATTCCCAACAGCGGTGGCGCTTCCTTCTCGTGCAGCGCTGGTGGAGCAGTGGTGGCATCAGGAACAGGTTTAAGCGCATATTTTCCTACCGCAAAGATTGGGCGGGGTAATTACCTATATGTTTACGAAGTCGGTGGGACAAACTACTATGGGCTTTCAGCAGTCAGCAGCAACAACAGCTCCGGCGGGATGACCTCCGGCGTATCAATACCTGCCGTTACCGCCTATAACATCGACAAAAAAATCGATGATGGCATTCCGCTCACGGGTCACGTCACGGTCAATTACTTAACAGCGTATGCGGTACATCTGGCTCCCTCCGCTTCACCTGCAGTTGCAGCAAGCTGTTATGATTCCACTACCACTAACGGCGCTTATGCCATTGCTGTCAATAATGGTGCGGGCTTAAATTGCGCTTTGAGTTTCCAGTTTCAATAGCTTTTTTAATACAATTACCTGCTATTTTTGTGAACACTTAGGATAGGATTTATAGTATAGTTTTATTAAGTAGTTTTTGGAACAGACATCTTCCCTTATAGGCTCTATAAGGAGTTTTTTAAGGTTCGAGAATTTCAAAGCAATGAGTATAACAAACTGTAAAATAAGTTTGTTATAAACGAGCATTGTCATCATTTTGACCGAGAGTAGGCGGGGGGCAAAATATAGTTTATTTTGTACTGTTACAATACATCTTTTATTTCGCTTTTCTTCGAATCAAAATCAACTTTAGGAAGATTATTAACTATTTCAACTGTTTGCACACTTACATTAATGACACTTAAAAGTAAGTCTAAAATGTAGCGGGGATTACCCACTTCCGTTGCCCAGTCATTTGGATCGTTGGTGATGCCGCTTTCCTTGTGGGTGGTGGTAGCATAGCGTTCCATAATCCACTCGATTGCACTTTTGCCATTCACCAAGTAGTTATAGGCTTTGGCTGGTATGTTTGAAATGGTAATTTTGCTGTTATATACTATGGTATCTTTTTGGTCTTTTTTGGGAAAGCGCATTTTTTCTACTGTATAAAACCCGCTATCCGCCCCCATGACTTTTACGCCTTCATAGGCTGGCACGGCTTCATAATTGATGTGCAATTCGGCCAATGTTCTACCTGCTTTGCTGAATTTCCAGAAATCCCGTACATCTTCTACCAGGGGTAGGCGCGGGAGCATTTTTCTCAGATCATTGGCAAACAGCGTCTTGTATTCGGGGTTATGTAGGAAGCCGTACACATAATAGAAAATATCTTCCTTACTGACATTTTTGCCGTACATGGCTTTGACGCGTTCGAGGATAAAATCACTGATGGTATCCCTGCGTATATATTCGCTATTTCCATCCTCATCGAATAGTCCTTTGCTCCGTTTCTCTCGCTCTTCGTAATAATAAAGTGGAAAACATTGTGAGCCTCCATTCCCCGTTTTTGTAAAACATAAATCAGGTATTGCATCTGTTAATAGTAATGAAAAACCTAAATTACCTTCTCCAGTAACCGAAATAACTACGTTTGATAATTGCGTATTAGGGAATAGCATCGAACTTAATCCTATGCTTTCGATAAATGGCTTATCAAAATAAAGTAACTGCTTAGCAAAAGGGCGGTAGGCAGCGATTCTAAATCTATCACTATCAAATTTATGCGTTATGCTCTTTGCAGCATCTTTTCGTAGTGCCCGAGTCCAACTAATTTTTGTTGGATTAGACTCTATAAAATCTTCCACTTCTAACTTTTGATTCTTTCGCTTAGCTTCTTGATACGCTTTTTGTTGTTCATTGTAGAAATCCACCATTTTTAACATATTTCGTTCAATTTTTTGCTTTGATGAATTGGAAACCAATCATGCGGAAGTTTCTTCAAAAACGATTATGAAGAAAATAAAACCAAATAGTGGAGGTAGTTTTTTTAAGCAAGCCGATGCCTATTTGAAAACATTAAAGGAGGCTGGCAAGTTTAATGAATATACCGCAGATAAGCCCAGGATAAAGCATTTCAAAGATTTTCTGAACGGGTCTGATATTGTGTTTCCTGACATTACCATCGGGTTGCTCGAACGTTTCAAGCATCACCTTGCAACGACCCTTACCGTTGGTAAAGATAAAAGGCCGGTTCAGGAAAGGACGGTAATCAATCACATGGTTGTTATCCGCTCTGTATTCAGCCAGGCCATGAAACAAGGAGTTGTTGAAAAGAAATATTACCCGTTCGGCAAAGAGGGTATCCAGATTAAATTCCCGGAATCGCAAAAAGTCGGTTTATCTGCCGAGGAGGTAAAGCAGATCGAAGATGTTGAACTCACCAATACTAATCACAACCATGCGCGTAATCTCTGGTTGATTTCTTTTTATTTCGGCGGCATGAGGGTTTCGGATGTGCTGCGTTTAAAATGGTCTGATTTTAAGGATAACCGCCTACATTACACAATGGGCAAGAATTCTAAGCCGGGGTCATTAAAGGCAACTGAAAAAGTTGGTTTAATCCTTGCGCAATATGAATCCGACAGGCGGCATAGTGATGATTTTATATTTCCTGAATTAAAGAAGATTGATAATGTGCATGATGAATTTCTAATGGAGCGAATTATCAGTGAAAACGCCAGTCGTATAGACAAATTCCTACGGAAATTTGTAGCGCCAGCGGCAGGCATTACCAATAAAGTTACTATGCATATTGCCCGGCACACCTTCGGAAATATTGCCGGAAACAATAAAGTATCGCTTATCATGTTGCAGAAAATTTTCCGCCATTCAAGGATTACCACGACAATGGGCTATATGGCTAACTTCATCCACAAGGATGCGGATGAGGCATTAGATGCAGTTATAGGGTTTTAGGAAGGTTTTTTTATCCTTCTTGGTTTAAAATTACTTGAATAACGGTACTTATAGTACCGTTTTAGCCATTTATTTAAACCGTTCGCCTGCTATATGATAAAAAGAAGTTTGCTTTAACATATACCCTTACTTCATTGCTTGGATTTCTTTCATAATATCCAAAAGAGGTATTGCGGTTACTTGCTTGTTAACAAGAAACTTTTCTTTTCCGGGATAAACAATATAACGGTGGGATGCTTTTATGTCCTCGCATCCCAAATGAAAGCCTTTAGATACGGACGGTGCTAATGACCGTTTTATTTCAATCGCAAATTTCGTTTTACTGTTTTGTTCAATAATCAAATCAATCTCTGCACCGGCTGACGTTCTATAAAACCACGGCGTAACGCCTGTAGGTAAACATGACAGCAGGTTTTCAATGACGAAACCTTCCCAACTCGCTCCGACTACCGGATGGCTTAAAATATCATCTAATGTAGTTAGGTTCAGTAAGGCATGGGTTAAGCCGCTATCGCGGATATATATTTTGGGTGATTTTACTAAGCGCTTTCCGACATTGCCCGACCAGGGACGAAGTGAGCGGATAAGTAATAAATCTTCGAGCAGTTCTATATACCTTTTTGCGGTGGTTGCAGCAACGTCGAGATTTGCCCCAAGCTGTGCAATATTAAGCTGGCCGCCCTGACTATGTGCTAACATAATCCATAAACGGCGCAACATCGCAGCGGGAATTCTCGCACCAAACTGCGGTACGTCTCTTTCAAGATAAGTGCTGATAAAGTTCAACCGCCATCGCATACTGGCATCATCACTTTTGGCTAAATAGCTGTCCGGGAAACCACCCCTTCGCCATAATTGATCTATATCACCTTGCTTTGCTGCATCAATTTCCAAAGCATTTACACCGGAAAGTTCTTTATAGGCAATTCGCCCGGCTAAGGTTTCAGAGGATTGTTTTAATAAATCAAGCGAAGCGGAACCAAGTATAAGAAATTGACCTGTCCGCTGCCCCTCACGGCGGCGGCGGTCGATAACTCCCCGGAGTATTTGAAACAATTCGGGGGCACGCTGAATTTCATCCAGTATTATTAATTTACCCTTATGCGTTTCAAAGTAGCTTTCAGGTTCGCTAAGTTTTGCGTAATCTTTCGGGCTTTCCAAATCAAGGTAAATAGGCTCTGGATTTATTCGGGCGGCTAATTCTTCAGCCAATGTGGTTTTACCCACCTGACGTGGGCCTAAAACGCCCACTGCTGGAAATTCTTCCAGCAATTTAGCGATATCTTGTTTAGCTTCTCTTTTTATCATCCTTGCAATTATAGCACAAAACACTCGATTTGCAAGGATGAATTTTAAAAAATATATTACAATGCCGCTTCTGTAGCTGTGTGGCAGTTTTTAAAGATGCCGAATGTAATCAAAATGAGTAGATGATTTCAATTTGATAATCCCATTTTGGCTGCGTAAAAATTATTTCAAATTAAAACCAAAATAGAACAAACCAACATGCGCAATTTTTTAGTTAGTTATTCCACATCATTGATTCTTATGATATAATTCGCTTAATGGTAAATTAACGTTTCAATGTGGACATTATGGAACCGTCGAATACCGATGAACATTTTGGTTCAAACTCATTTCATCAATGGCAGCCGGAAAATATCATTCAGGTGAACCAGCAATACATTCTATTAATTTCAGAACAAATCAGTAACGACAACAATTGCAAATTTCGGCAAGCGGTACTTAGAATCTTTAACCACATACTCGCAAGCATCGACAACGAAGGCAAAGTTTCAATCAATGCACGGGAACTTTCAAAGAATTTGGGGGTGCATTACGATACGATAACCAAGTGCATAAAGTATCTCCGCGTCATCAACGTTATCCAAACGGAAAAAAACTTTGGCGTTACTTTTTAATGCTATCTAAGTAGTCTGCCCACCATTGCATCATTTTTTTGCGTTCCGCCAAATATTGTGCGTGATTATACGCGGCTCGGACTTTATTGCGTTCCCCATGCGCGAGCTGGCGTTCAATTACGTCAGGAGCAAAACCCTCTTCATTAAGAATAGTGGAGGCAGTGGAACGGAACCCGTGACCCGTGGCACGGGTATGATAGCCCATGCGATATAATGCATATAACATTGCATTCTCACTCATAAAGGTAGAGGGGCGACGGTCATTAGGAAATATATGCTGCCGATTGCCGGAATATTTTTGCAATTCACGAAACAGTGCTACTGCCTGATTTGATAAATGGACAAGATGGGTTTCTTTCATTTTCATGCGTTCGGCAGGAATGCGCCACTCCGCTTTGTCAAAATTGATTTCTGTCCACTCCGCGGCACGTAATTCAGTGGTACGCACGAAAGTCAAAAGCAACACTTTAAGGGCAAGTTTTGTTATATTACTTCCATCGTATGCCTCAAGCTTTTGCAGATATTCCGGTAATTCTTCCGCTTTGATATAGGCGTGATTCTTGCGCACCGGCGACTTTAATGCACCACGCAAATCAGTCACGGGATTGCGCTTTATGTGTCCTGTGGCGATGGCGTACATAAAAACCTGCCCTGTATATTGCATAACACGCTGTGCCATATCGAGGGCACCCGATTTTTCCACTATTCTAAAAACAGAAAGCAACTCTGGTGCGTCAAGGTCAGCTATCGGACGGGAGCCGATTTTCTTGAACAAATGCCGTTCAAGCGTTACCAGCACAGATGACGCATGGTTTGGTACCCATTCATGCTTTTTCTTCTCGTGCCATTCACGAGCAACCGCCTCAAACGTATTTTCGCTATTGAGCTTTTTAATTCGTTTGGCGGCTTTCTTCACCTCCCCCGGATCATTGCCCGCTGCTAATATGCTCCGCGCTTGTGTGCGATTCTTACGAGCATCGGTCAGGCTCACATCTGGGTAAACGCCTAACGCTAATGTCTTTTGCTTGCCCACATATCGATAC
>Ga0206962_1229_pt1 | contig 14840 bp, 9 predicted proteins | sample Alteio_BWOrgHeat_27_FD_153241 | JGI IMG/M metagenome (GOLD analysis project Ga0206962, IMG submission 153241) | Enriched cells from forest soil in Barre Woods Harvard Forest LTER site, Petersham, Massachusetts, United States -... | ecosystem: Environmental > Terrestrial > Soil > Temperate forest > O...
TATATGGTTATCCCAGATTATGGAGGAAAGGAATATATGAATCACAAAGCCCACTCTCCCTTACTCCCCCTTCACCAACTTCCCAGTAAAATACTGCCCATTCCCGCTTATTTGGTAGAAATACAGCGAAGCAGGATAGCTGGCCATATCCAAGGTGATGTCGCCGCCAGTAGGATGGCATTGCTGATGGATGATGTTGCGGCCGCGGATATCGTAGATGTCAATGGTAAAATTATTTTGGTTGCCGGGGAGACGGAAACTTACCTGGTTGGTGAACGGGTTGGGATAGGCGGCCACAACCGGCAAGTCTGGTGCGGGTGCCAGTCCGGTGCTTTTGGCAGGCCCATACTTGGCAAGGAACGGATAAGTGCCCTTCAAATCCGCGGAATGGCCGCCAATGTAGATATTGCCCTTGTTATCTGGCAATAAAGCATCAAAGCTAGCGGGGTTTCCTGAGGGATCGGGGTATAGCAAATTCCACTTCCGGTTACCGTTGGCGCTATGAGCAGCCAGGTATCCGTCAAAGCCAAAGGGAGAAGTCAGGTCTGCCTTGCAGGCCAGGTACATGTTATCGTTATGGTCCAGTGTCATATCGCCCAATTCGGTGTTATAACTAAGTTGGCTGTTGTTCTGAGACCATACTATGCTGCCATTGCTTCCATCCAATTCACCCATATAGAAATTGGGCAATGACCCATAGCTCGTATTTTGGAAACCAGCCAACATCACATTTCCGGTACTGGCTATGGCAAGCCGCGTGGCCTGGGGCCAATAATAGATAAGGCCCTGGGACACAATTGGAGTGAATTTCTGTACCCATTTGCGCGTACCATCGGCGCCGAATTTTATCACAAATGAGGTGTAGCGTTCGTTGGCCCCTTCATCACCCTGTTGGGAAATAATGATATTGTCCTGTTTATCTATTTTCATATCGGGCAGGGTGGTTTCATTGATGCTTACAGAATCGAGGCGGACCGCCCTGCGCCAAATCACCGTCCCATCCGGTTTATATTTCACCAGCAGCAAGTCCGGCGAAGGTTTGGTATCGAAGTTTTGAGAAGTGTCGGCCGTGGCAGCAACAATGATGTTTCCGCTATGATCCATGCGCACCAGGCGGCATTTGCCCAATCCATTGCTCAGGGGTTCCCATATCTTGTGCAACACCTTTCCATTGGTATCTATGGCATATAGCGCGGGGATGGTCTCTTCATAGGCAGAGATATAGAGACTGCCGTTGGTGCCCATGGCTATATCCGTAAAATTGACCTGAATGCTGAAATCCGAATAGTTGAAGCCCCAGAGGAGTTTGCCATTTCGGTCTATTTTGCAGAGCCGACCGATATTCTTTCCAAAAACCGTATTGGTGCCGCATAGATAGGTGCTGCCGTTGCCATCTGTCACCATGCCTGCCGATAGGGTGCTGTCTTTCTTGGTCCAAAGCAGGGTACCATCGGGTTTGTATTTTGACACCCCATGGAAGTTGTTGAGGTATCGCACCAGGATATTGCTGTCCTTGTCAAACAAAATCTGTTGTGCGGTGCCACCAACATTGGTTTTTATCCAGAGTTGGCTTGGTGCCTGGGCATAGCTGCCACAAGTGAGCAATAGGAAACTCAAAAAAGCAAAAGTATATTTCATGATTTTTATGGTGGGGCTTCGGTGCATTAATATTGCGGGAAATTAAGAAAATGTTTGACGATAGAAGTCCTCATTCCCCCAATTTCCACGTTATCCCCACCAATAGGTTTGCAGATAGGTTGTGGGTGTTGGAGCTCGGGAAACCCGGGAAGGATAGGGCTATATTGGACAAGCCAACATTCAACCGGGTTTCCAAATTGATGGATAGGTTCTCAGTGATACTTTTTTCTATCCCAACACCTAATACAGCACCAAAATCAATGCGTTGGAACCCATTTTCTGCAGAGGCATCAATGCTATGGATGGAGAAACTGCTGTCACTCTGGGCATTTAAGTCTTGGGTGGCCTGCACCAAACCGCCCAGATAGGGGCCTCCTTCCACGAAAAAATTGAAATTACGGTTGCCGAAAGCGTATTTGGCCATCATATTCAGGATGATATAATTCATTATTGTATTGGTGGTGATGGTGCCAGGCGTACCTATAAAGCCTGTTTGTGGGTTGACATTGGTGCTGGTGGTGAATTTTTGCGAGCTGTACGAACCTTTTTGCTCAATCCCCAGCCCGGCGATGAGTGAGAAATGCGGCGTGATATAATATTGCCCGGTAACATGGCTTACCACCCCTACCACCGGTTCCGTGGCAGCGGGGTACGTACCGCTCTGCGTAGCCACACTGGCCCCCACCTGAAACCCAAGCGTAATGTTGCCTTTGGCATAGCCCTCTTGGCCATGTGCGAGGGTACCTATCAGCAGAAAGACCAGGAATGCTATGGCTTGTTTCATTGCATGTTGGGTTTTGTATCCCAAACTTAAGATAAATAAGCGATATTGTTGGGCATAGTAGCAGCCTTACTTGCTCTGCCCAACCTTCTCCTGTACTGCGAGCCCTAAACCCAAGGTAAGCAGCCCATAGCTATGCGGGGTGAAATAACCAAAGCGCGACAGATCACCCGGTCCCGGTCTGTCGCCACCCTCAAGGCCCAGCCAAATGCCCGTACCACCAACGGAAGCGAGCTTTATTCCCAATCTATAACCCAGTGTTTGGATGTTACGGACATTGTCAGGTATTTGCTGGCCGACGAGAGGCAGCAGATCGGCATAATATTCTACACAAACCCCTTCAACAAGGGGGCGCCTCCAATTACCTATGGAAAGGATGCCATAATGGATGTTTTTAATGGATAATCCAATATTCAGTAGGGTCATGTTCATATAGTTGGAGCCGCTGAGCCATGTCGTGTCATTGGCTGGGTTTGCGCTATGGTTTAAAGTGTATGCCTTGAGATAAGACTGGTCATAGAGGGTGCCAATATGGATCAAACCCACCCTAAGTGCCAAGCTGGTGCGCCGCTGCAAATCTGGAGAAATATAGGTGCTTGAATTTTGCTGAGTGGCAACGGTTACTTTGTAGTTCTTGGTTTTGTAGGTATTGCGCAGGTTGATGCCCAGTATCCCTTCTTCGTAATTGAACCAATAGGGGTTGCTGCTGCTTCCCAGGTTTTGACTGCTATGCTGCACCCAAACCGCATTTCGACCTGAAAGCTGCAGGTCCAAAACTTTCCCAAAGTATAGGTCTGCCCCGAGTCCGATACCGGTATATACCTGGTTGGTATTCCATGATTCTGTATAGCCCCCAACCCGAAAACTGATGGCTTTGATATGGTTGGGGTCGTCCTTCAGAAAGGTGACATTATACATTTGGGCAGTAGACGCTGTTGCACCCCAAAAAAAGAACAACACCATCGCAAGTAGGTAAACTGCATTTATATCATGGGATTGGCTGCGCATCGGTATGCCAAACCTACAAATAATTAATCGAATACATAAAGCCTTTAAAAACACAAAAGCGGGATACCAATACAGTACCCCGCCTTTTTTGATTCTATCTATATGCTTTCCAGTCAGTAGCTCAATGCTTCACCATAGGTGCCTGAGGGACCATGGGGTCTGGCAGCAGGGCTTTTTCTTTGGGCTGGCCATACAGCTCTGGTTGCAGGTATTTGCCTTTGTCGGCCCCTGTTTTTTCTACAACGGGTATTATCGGGTATTTCAGTGCGTATGGGTCGTGGCGAACACCCGTCACCTGCCAGCTTACCTTGATGTTCGGCTTGCTGGTTTTGATCACAAATTGGTTTTCTGCTACTTCCTTGTACACGATGGCCTGGGCAAAATCGCCCATGGCCGTGAGCTGATAGCGGAAATCCTTGTTCAGTGCCTCAAAATAATCGGGCAACACAACAATGGCCAAGCTATCTGCCCCGGTGCTGATATTGCCGTTGTACACGTTCATCATATCCGGGCTTTCCACAAAACTATGGATAAGGTATTTGTTGGCAGGGTCTTGCGGGTGATCAATTTTGAAACTACCTGCAGATTTGCTCAAGGTTCCGCTTACGAACACATTGCCCAGGAAATAGCCGGCAAAACTTGTACTTCCAGAAGTGCTGGTTGTTCCATATATGCCATAATTTGCTGGGCCACCAGAAGCAGATCCCAAGGTGCCGATATTAGTTGTTCCAGTAGCACCTGCTCCGGTAGATCTGCCATATACGCCTGTGTTTTGGGTGCCTGTCCCATCAGTTGAGCCATACACGCCTAGATTTATGGTGTTACTTCCAGTGGCATATCCAGCAGATCCATAATTTGCTGTGCTACCGCTTGTTGTTTTCCAAACTGCATCACCTTCTACCCCTATATTTAAGTTGGAGGAACTATCCGCCCTTCCATAAACACCAAGATTGGGAGCAGTGGAAGATGAACTTGTACCGTAGCCAAATATCCCATTGTTTTCCACTGTTGAACCTGAACCATATCCACTCAACCCCGTATTAGTGCTACTGCTTTTTCCCAATGATTTACCGAAAACCGCAAATGATGCGCCATTGGTATTGTTTATCTGAGAGTATATTCCATAATATTGCGCACCTGCATTCGATCCACCACTTGTTTCCACGCGCATACCCTCGGTTTTGGAACTGAGGTTTTCTATGATATGTAGCCTATCAACTGGGCTGGATGTGTTTATTCCCACGTTGCCGCCGTTGTAATAGATATTGCTCCCGTTCTTCTGCCAAGTAGTGGGGCTGCCTTTGCTGGTATCGCTGGCTTTCCATTGTGTACCGTCCCATTTCAGGATCTGGCCCGTGGTTGGGGTTGTTGTGGCTATTGGGTTACCCTGCAATTTTATCACGGTCATACTGTTGATGCTTCCTTTTACGTCGCCACCGGGTGCGGGGATCACTGTATGAGAGGTGGTATCGTCTTTGGCAGGTGCCCATGCAGTGCCGTTCCATTTCAATACTTGTCCGGATGTTGGGGCGGTAGACGAAATTGATTCGCCTTGTATTTTATCTACGGTTACGTTGCTCAATGTACCGCTGATATCGCCTCCCAAAGTGGGTATGCTGCCGCCTTTGGATTTTGAGGTATCATCTGCCGCTGGTGCCCAAGCGCTACCGTTCCATTTAAGCACTTGCCCGGTTGTTGGGCTGGTTTTGCTTACATCCGAAAGGCTATTGAGGTTCATAGTGGGGTTCTTGCTCAGGCTATCTGCCACCAATGCATAGGGTACCGTCCAAAAATTGTTGGTGCCCATGGATACATAGTTACCACTGCCATCAGCATCCAAAAGTGTTTCCATTTTCGGGTTATTGGTTTTCCAATTGATATTAGAAAAACCGCTCGCGCTGCCGCCGCTTTTAGTGCCATTGCCCAGCACTACATTCACCAGCCCATTGGCTGTGGTCGTTACGCTGAAGTCCTCTTGCCAAAGCAGGTTGGCACCCGAATTGTCAGTAAATTTCATCCTGAGTTTTACGGCTTTGTTCACCAATAAGGCCCCGTTTTTGTCACGGACGGCAGCTTGGTAGTTAAACCCCTGGGGTACTCCAGTCTGGGCAAGGTTTTGAAGGGGTAATGAGAACATCATTGCCAAAAAAAGCAATGCGCAAATGTTTTTGAAGTAAAGTGCTTTCATCGTTTGTGGTATTAATAACTCGATTTAATGATTTTGAGGGAATATGCGTTGTTGCCATCCAGGCTTTGAATGCGGAGAAAGTACATACCTGGGCTAAAACCCTGTACGGGCAATTGCAATGCGGGCATGCTTTGCGGGCGCACGATGCCATAATCCGCAATCACTTGTCCGGTAATATCGCAAAGCGATAATCGGCATGGATTGGCATTCGGGTTTATAAAGGAAACCGTAAGGTTGTCAGAAACAGGGTTTGGATACACCGCCAAACCAAGCCCTTCTGCAAAAATAGGCTCGTCTATGCCAGTGACAGTGGTATAACCTTGGTGAAAACCCTGGGTGAGCAAGTTAGCCGAACTGGATAGTGTGGTAATGGCCACTTCGCCAATGGTGAAGTCGAGGCTGGTGTTTGTTGCAGACAGTGATGTGCCCGCGGAGGCAATCACGGTTGGGCTCAATGACTGCGCAAGAGCCAGTGCCGGGGAAAAGATCAAAAGAAAGAGCAGCTTTTTCATAAGTATAGACTTAATGGTTGATTGCAAATGTAATGATAAATGCTTGGCTCATGCTATACTTTTGATTTTGTTAACCTTAGCGTAATGGCAGCGGCTCCAAATGGGAATACCCAATTCTTAAGGGCGTTTTATGCTTTGCATCCCAAACTTTATCATTGATGAGCTAACAAAAATAAAGCTTTTCTTAAAATATTGTAAATCAATTAAATAAACTATTTTTTCCAACAAAAAACCCATTATGTCCGTTACCCCTCCACTAACTCAATAATATTGGAACCATGAAAACGAACATATACAAAATTATATTTTTAATGGCACTTTCTTGGGCTGGGATGGCTCCTGCTAGTGCTCAAAAAGGATTCAACGCTGGTATCAATGGCGGTTATTTTGCTTCGGGCATGCTGGACAAGGTGAAGTTTGGCGAGGTGCCTTATAACCTGAAATGGAAAAGCGGCCCAAGCCTGGGTTTGGCTATGGGTTATAATTTTACCGATTACTTCGGCATAGCCGTGGAAGGCAACTATATAGACCTTGGCGGCAACTTTGATTACATGCAAAACAATGTAAAAACCAACCGTAGTTTTGACCTGACTTATTATCAAATACCGGTGATGTTCAAATTTTCTGGGGGCAATTTCCCTGATCGTTTTTCTTCGATGATCGGGCCTGCTTTCGGGTTTCTGAGCCGTGCCCGCACTGATGGAAACATGGTCGAAAATAATGGCGCCTCATTTAAAAACAGCGATTTGGGTATCTTGCTCTCTGCCGGGGCCGACCTGATGTTGGTACAACATGTGTATGTGAATATCTCCGCTCGCTTTTATTGGGGACTGGGCACGGTGAACAATGATCCTCAGCTCATAAGGGGTGTTTCAGGTGATAATGATAAGTTGATGAATGCCTATGTTGGCCTCAGCCTTGGCATACACAATCTGTTTGTTTCCAGCAGCGAATAGGGTTGTATTTAACTGGCACTAGCCATTTTCCAGGTCAGTCCCAATAACAAATTGGCAGATTGATTGGTGGTGAATGGCGGTTCGAAGCTGGAGCTTCGGTTCATAATGTCGCTAAAACCAAAGTTTCCAGAGATTTCGAGTATCAGCCCAAGATGCTCAGTAATGCTTTTTTCAAGGCCAATGCCCAGGGAAGCACCAATATCCACTCGCTTATATTCATTGGTTACATTGTTGGTAAATACGTGGGTACCCGTACTGTCGTTCACCCTTATAAATTGTGAAGCAGAGGCCATATATGCAACATAGGGCCCTCCTTCTACAAAAAACCCAAAACGGTCATTGCCGAATTTGTATTTTGCCATGATTGGTAACATGCCATAGTTTACGGTAAATTGGTTGATAATGCTGCCATTGGCATTAGGAAAACCTGTCTTAGGGTCGATACTAGAACTGGTGAGGATTGGTTCAGAGAAATAATATCCCTGTTGTTGCAAGCCCAGGCCGGTTCTTAAAGAGAAATGCGGTGTAAAGTTGTATTGTACCGTGATCATGGGATTAATCCCCAACAAGGCTTCTTCGTCAGGGAATAGAGGGCTTTCGGCTGAGGCACTTATACCTGCCTGTATGCCAACTGTCAATTTACTGGCAGGGCTGCTGTTATCTTGGCCACTTGCCATATATGACAAGAACAAAAATAGGATAGGGGCGAATGCTTTTTTCATAGGTTCATTGGTTTGCATTCCTAACCTATGAAAATCAAAAATATTGTTTTTTCGCCACTAAATTTTTTTTGATATTCTCGGAATTGTCGAGACTTGACAACTTTCAATAAGTTGTCAAGTCTATAATTTTCAATCATTTGAATTTGTTACTCAGTTCCCTGGTTCCCGAGCTTCCAAGTGAACCCAAAGGGGCGCTTACACTAGGATGTGTATATGGGATGCCCATGCTTTTTGTGCGGCTGCAGTATAATATTTTTAATGTGTGAGGGGGCTATTCTACTATTACCTTCTTCACAAAGAATCCCATTGTGCCTTGCGCTTTCAGCAAATACAATCCTTTTGCTAAACCTTCTAAAGGAATAGACAGATTGTTGTCAAGTGGTTTGGCAGCATATGTTGACACAACCCGACCTTGTACATCTTCTAAAACCAAAGTTTGGAAAACGGATTTCTGAAAAACAACATTTAGGATATCATGTGCAGGATTGGGATAAATATCAATGTGAAATATTCCGTTTGAAGCAGGGGGCTCGATACCACTTTTGTCTTGTTTCAATAAAAATGAATCACTTGTAAAAAACAAAGGAACCGATTTTTCATTGAATGCGATCTGAACATTATCTGAAATCCCTAAAGCGGTTTTCATCTCTTTTTGAGGAAGAGTACTGAGGATCGGGATATTAATGGTTGCTATGGTTCCATTTCCTGAAACATTTTTATGGTCAGTCCTTGTGATGCCCAGATCCCACAAGCTTGTTGACCCGTCCAGAACTCTCATTGCCATTAGGTCAGTTTTATAGGTCCCTAAAAATGAATTATTTACTGTAACAAAGGCATTCACAACATCAAAAACAGAACGGTCCGCATTTACTGAAAGTTTGAGCCCATATAAATTTTGTACTTGATTAGCATTGGTTCCGAGACTAAAAACAGCCCTTAGGGTATCACCTGCATATAATGTATCCTTGGTAGATTTAACAAGAAACCCAGGATCTGTAGGGCTGCCCTGATTTAGGATGCTTGATTTAAGGTGCGATTTGCCATAATTTGCCACAATGGCAAGGGTATCCCTATTGTCCACGATGCTGTCACCGTTGCAGTCGGCATTCTTGTAATCTGTCCCTGTTGAAAAAGTTGTGCCCCAATCTTTGGATGGTTGCGCGACCCAATTGGTCGTTGCTGATGGCCTTACATATCCCTTTGTCCCATAAGCGATGCCGACAGCCAAAAAATCGCTCATATCCACTGTTTTATCATTATTAGCATCTCCTGGCCAAACGCAACTGCTCACATTGATGTTTTTGGAAGCAGAATCAGCGCAGCCATAAGTATTAGTCGCAGTTAATATGATATGGTAAGTCCCTTTGGACGCATATTTATGATTTGGGTTACTGAGTATTGAGGATCCCCCATCGCCAAATTTCCAGGAATAGCCGCTGGCAGAAAGGCTGGAATTCGAAAAGGGGGTGCTGTCACCGAGACAAACATCAGTATAACTGAATCCTGCTTGTGGGACGGGGTTTACTGTAATTTCTGAAGAATCTTTGGCCTTACAGCCAGTACTCGTTATCGTTTCGGTAAGGTAATAAGCAGTAGAAGCCAATGGTTTTATAGTTGGATTGGATAAGGCAGAACTGAATCCTCCGGATTTTGAAGACCACGAATAGGTATGGCCAATGGTAGCAGCAACCCCCAACCCGATACTGTCTCCGCTGCAAAGGGTATGGTTGCCTCCGGCTTTTGGGGTAGGATTTGGATGTACCGTTATCACGGTAGAATCTGTATTGGTACAGCCATCACTCACCTTGAGATAATATGTCGTAGTCGAAGTTGGGCGAACGGTTGGATTGGATACATAAGAAATGAGGCCAGCGGGTAGCGAAGTCCATGAATATGCGTCAAAGACGACTTTTTTTGAACCCAGCGTGATACTGTCACCTTCACAAATACTATGATTGCCTCCTGCAATTGCCTTGGGAAGTTGTGCTACACCAAATGAAACTTGGCTAGTGTCGTTACCTGGAATCGAATCAACAGATCCATTGGGAGCGATTGTCCATGCCTTAATAATATATGTCTCAGGCAAAAAACTATAACTTCCCAATGAGACCAGAACAGAACTGTCTGATTTCAATTTCCCTTTCCATGAAATAGTTGACTGATTTGTATCATTCACTGACCAACCTATTTTTATGGAATCTATTTCTTTTATACCGAAGTTGGAAATCTTTACAGATACAGGTTTACTTCCTTCACAAATAGTATTTGTAGGAGAGGCTATGGCATAGACTCCTGCATCGTAGTTGACATACAGCTCATTGGCGCCGATACTAGGCTTTGCAGTATTTCTCTTATTGCCATCTATATCAGTCACTATTTCCGGCAATGACTTTCCTTTGCCAATAAGTATATGATTCGTGGCGTGCAAGTCAGTGGTGGAAATATAATTGGGATTTACCAAAATAGAAGAAGAATCTTTTCCCAAGCCACTTTCAAGTGCGGCAATGTTTGTATATCTTGTTGCATTCCAAGAAACATTTGAAGTTTTATAATAATTGTTATAGTCAAAAAAACAAGTAGAAGTCGAACTAGGTCCCGTAGTTGTAATATCTGCAAGTGATTCAAAGTTATTATTGTACACATAGCAATTTTGTATGTTTTCAAAACCAAATTCGCCATTTGATAAATTATTATTATAAAATTTAAAATAGGATCCCGATTTAATATTGCCAGAGAGTTTCCCGCCGCCATACATAAAATTATTTGCGATCAATACATAGGCCGAGGTATTACCTGTTAGATTTGTGGCAACGAAAGGGAAACCAGTGTTCGTTATGATTAATTTATTGCCAATTATTTGCATATCATTTATACAAGGGGCATCAAGCAAAATGCCATTTGGAGTACTTCCAGTTGCTGTTGTAATTAGGTTTGATATTATTTTGGTAGCTGATTGGTACTGAAGATAAATACCATAGTTACTAAATGATTTGATAATGTTGTTCGAAACAACATTACCTGATTCATAATTGGTAGTAGATCCTGAAAGGCTGATTCCCGTTTGGCCGTTTATAAGGTAATTATTTTGAATGACATTAGAAGAATCAAAGCCAACATAATCATGAATAAGAACACCAGTGCCTGCTATGCCTGATATATAACAATGACTGATTAAATTGTTGTTGGCTCCCCCTTGAAGTATAATGATGCCCGACGGGGCACTGCTTCCAGTGAGTTTAAACCCAAGCTCAGATAATATTACCCAGTTGGCGCCATTTAGGTTTACCGATTCATATCCTCCTGATTGAGTAAGTGTCACTTTACTGCTATCACCGACAGCAGATGTAAAAGTTACCGTATGCGTTGCAGAAGCCCCATTGATGGCTGTTAGCTCGATCTGTTCATTGTATGTGCCAGAGGTAGCTTTAAATACTACCGCCGATGAGACGCCTTTACCGTTCGCAGTACCTCCATCGCTACGCGTGCCGGAAAGGAGGTCTGAGACCGCATCAGAAAAGCTTTTATAATTAGTTTTTGAGGCGGAAGAAGATGGATCAATGGTATAGTTTCCTGATAGTTGTGCATGGGCAACTTGAAAGGAAGCAACCAAAAAAAGCAACGATAGTATTTGTTTCATAAGAATTGGGGGATAACCTTACTCATGCAAGTTCTGTAAATATTTTGAATATCAACGCCATAACATGCTTTTTTTGATTTTAGCGCGTCACATTGATATTGACCCAAGTTAGAAACAACTTCCTAAAGTGAGCGAAAACCAGTCGACTCCCGCCCCCTCAATGCGCTGCCAACCAGTTCTCCCCGTGGCCCATTTCTACTTCAATGGGGATTTTTAGGGGCAGGGCATGGGTCATTTTATCGGATACCAGGGCTTTTACCTCCTCCAGTTCTGGTTTATATACATCAAATACCAACTCATCATGTACCTGTAGGAGCATTTTGGTGCGTAGGTTGCGGTGCGTGAGTTCTTTGTGCACGTTGATCATGGCCACCTTTATCATATCCGCTGCGGTACCCTGTATAGGGGCATTGATGGCATTCCGTTCCGCAAAACCACGATGGGTAGCATTGGCAGAATGGATATCACGCAGGTAGCGGCGGCGGCCCAACAGCGTTTCCACATAGCCATGGTCATGCGCAAATTGGATCATGTTGTGCAAGTACTCGTTGATGCCGGGATATTGGGCATTGTATTGTTTGATGATATCAGAGGCTTCGCTGCGTGGAATGTTCAACCGCTGCGAAAGCCCGAAAGCAGAAATCCCATAAATAATGCCAAAGTTCACCATCTTGGCTTTTCGGCGCATATCAGATGTCACCTCATCCACACCCACGCCAAAAACCTTGGCTGCAGTGGCCGTATGGATGTCCACTTTCTCGTTGAATGCTCTAGTCATGCTTTCGTCCCCGCTCAGTTCCGCAATCAACCTCAACTCCACCTGGGAATAATCCGCCGAGAGGAGGGTATGATCGTCGTCCCGAGGAATGAATGCTTTGCGGATTTCCCGCCCGCGTTCGGTGCGGATTGGGATATTTTGCAGGTTCGGGTCTTGCGAGCTGAGGCGGCCCGTAGCCGCAACTGCTTGGTTATAATTGGTATGTATCCGCCCCGTTTTCTTGTTGATGATGAGGGGCAGCGTATCCACATAGGTCGATTTCAGCTTTTGCAAGGAGCGGTAGTCCAGGATGGTCTGGGCTATTTCATGCTTTCCGGCCAGAAGTGATAACACATCTTCCCCGGTGGAATATTGCTTGGTTTTGGCCGTCCTTTTGGCCTTATCGTCCAGCCTCATTTTTTCAAACAGCACGTCCCCAAGCTGGGCCGGGGAATTGATGTTGAATTTCATCCCCGCCAGGTTATATACGGATTGCTCCAAGGTATAGATTTCTTCTTTTAATTGTCCGGAATAGGTGACCAAGGTTTCCGTATCCAACCTGATCCCTTCTGCCTCCATATCAGCCAATACATATACCAGGGGCAATTCCACTTCCCGCAACAGTTTTTCTGAATTGTTGTCAATCACCAGCGGGTGCAGTTTCTCTTTGAGCTTCAGGGTCACATCCGCATCTTCGCAGGCATAGTCTTTTACCTGTTCAGGGGTCAGGTCGCCCATGTTCATTTGGCCTTTGCCTTTCTTGCCTATAAGTTCGGTGATGGATACCGTCCTGTATTGCAAATATTTGTGTGCCAACAGGTCCATCCCGTGCCGGCTATCGGCATCTATGAGGTAATGGGCCAACATGGTATCATATATGGGGCCACGCATGGGCACGCCATAGTTTTTCAGCACCTCTATATCGTACTTGATGTTCTGGCCAATTTTCTCAATGGCTTCGTTTTCAAAGATGCCGCTGAATGCCTGGAGCAGTTTCAGGTCGCTATCCCGGTCTCCGGGCGCGCCAACATAAAAGGCCTCTCCCGGCTTCACTGCAAAGGAAAAGCCTACAATATCGCAGGTATGCGGATCCAGTCCCGTGGTTTCCGTATCAAAACAAACAAACTCAAAACCCGCCAGGTATTTGGCCAGGGTGGCACATTCTTCCAAGCCAGTAATGAGCTTGTAATCGTGCTCGGTATCGTATATTGTTTTTACATCATGTAGTTCCCGCTCTTCTGGCTCAATGGCTGGTTCTGCTTCGCCTCCGGTACTTGTTGCCGGTACTTGATCAAACAACCCACCCATGGATACGGGAGGAGCCTGTTTTTTTGCACCACCTTCTTCCCCAAAATATTTGGCTTTCAACGCCCTGAATTCCAGCTCGTCAAACAATGCCTTTAGTTCTTCGGTATGTACTTGTTCTATCAACAGGGCCTTTTCGTCAAATTCTATCGGCACATTGATATCAATGGTAGCCAATGATTTGCTCATAATGGCCTGTAGCTCATATTGCCGCACGTTTTCACCCAGTTTCCCGGTTATTTTGTCTTTGTTGGCAATCAGGTTTTCTACACTGTCCCATTCCTGGATCAGTTTTTTGGCGGTTTTTTCACCTACGCCGGGTATGCCGGGTATATTGTCCACCGCATCGCCCATCAGACCCAGGATATCTATTACCTGGCACACATCACGTATTTCCCAGCGCTCCTTTATCTCGGCTACGCCCAATTTTTCCGCTTTGTTGCCCAGGTATGCCGGCCGGTATTGGTACAGGTTTTCTTCTACCAATTGGCCGAAATCCTTGTCAGGTGTCATCATATACACTTCAAAGCCAGCCCGGGCTGCCTTTTTGGCGAGTGTACCGATGATATCGTCGGCTTCGTACCCATCCAGCATCAGGTTGGGGATGCCCATGGCATGGGCCAGTTTCTGTACATACGGTACCGCAATGGTGATATCTTCTGGTTGCTCCTGTCGCTGCGCTTTGTATTCGGCAAACTGTTCATGCCGGAACGTGGGCTTGTGTGTATCATAAACGATACCGATATGGGATGGTTTTTCTTTCTCCAATATCTCGTTCAAGCTATTGCTGAACCCGAACACGGCCGAGGTATTCATCCCTTTGGAGGTGATGCGCGGGTTTTTGATAAAAGCAAAATGGGCCCGGTAGATGAGCGCGAAAGCATCAAGAAGAAAGAGTTTTTTATTGTTTTCTGGCATCGGTATATGTGGTGGGAATGTACCCATTCAATTGGGATGCAAGTTAACAAGGGTTTGCGAAATAGCCTGCTACGGCAGGATATTCATTGTTTGCCAAAACAACAAATACATACAAGCGCCCGTTTTAGCGAAAATGGCCTGAATTTTGTGCTAAATTTGACCAAAAAATTTGTGAACATGAGAAAATACCTCGCCTTTTGTTGCCTGCTGGCCTTGGTGGCCTGCGTGCCCCAACGCAAATTTGAGGACATGCAAAAATCGTATAAAGATGAAATCCAGAAAAATGTGGATTGCACTAAAAAGAACGCAGACCTCGCCGATCAGAACGACCAAGCCAACAAAACCATCAAGGACCAAAATGCCAGGCTGAGCGAACTGATCCGCGATACGACGCTGATGGGCAACAGCAACAATAAGC
>Ga0206962_1230_pt1 | contig 14778 bp, 15 predicted proteins | sample Alteio_BWOrgHeat_27_FD_153241 | JGI IMG/M metagenome (GOLD analysis project Ga0206962, IMG submission 153241) | Enriched cells from forest soil in Barre Woods Harvard Forest LTER site, Petersham, Massachusetts, United States -... | ecosystem: Environmental > Terrestrial > Soil > Temperate forest >...
GCAGTGGGGTCTGCCCTTTCTTCAAACGATATCCCGTCTAACAATAAATCTACTAACTTTACACGGCTTCCCGAAATACCCTGAACGGCCATTTCAAGACCTGTGAGATCCTGTCTTGTGGCGTTTATTCCCAAACCAACATTATGCATTACGTGAAGGGATTCCTTTACCCCGGCAATATTATTGTGAGAAACATTATCAAAGAATTTTTCTTTAACTTCGTTCCTATATTTGTTGGTTTTTATAGTTTCTTCTATAGTGTCCGCTACCTTATAAAGACCTCTTGCCTTGGCATAACTCGCATAGTTAACGCCATCATATTCCAAGCAATCAATTATTTTCTCAGGGTTATTTTTATAATGCAGCTTGTTAAGATTGCTAATAAGAGCAAGCGCCACTTCTTCGTTTTTTGCGTCTAAAACCGTCTTTAACAATGTACCGTCAATATCATGGATGCTAACTCTACGATCTGCTGCGATCTTGCCACTATTTAATAAATCTATAGCTGTAGCATTCTCTGAATTCTTTAATGCAGCCAGAAAATTTTCTAAGTCAGATGGAGTTCTCTCAACAGATGTTACCATAAATCTCTCCCTATTTTTATTGTCAGGTATCAATCTATCATCAATATGTTAAGATTTGATGAAGAAACCGTGAAGGTTTTGTGAATATATGGCAAACAAGTCTTATTTATGCCATCCAATTGATTTTAATTACTAAACCAAGTCCATACCCTTCAAGCAGTCTGCCTTATAAGCGCTATAATGTAAGACAAATTATCTATATTTTTTCCCGAAGCCTTCGCAAGCAGCTTTTGGACAACGTCATTTGCGTAAGCACCGCCTGTCAGTTGTCTTTCACCACGTTTTGCATCCGCCACTACCTCTAAAAGCAGTTTACACGCAGGAAAGAACTTATCCGGAAGATCGGCCTTGGTATAAAGCGCTTTAAAACCAAGCCCGCCTTTATCATGAATAAGCAACTGGGCATTGCGCGCAGGAATATTGGAAAGACGCGCAAGGCTTGTTTCAAAGAAATATAAATTACCCCGGCACAGCGAAGTAAGAATAATGGAAGGCGTGAGTCTTCCAAAGGCACGCAACTGATCTACAAGCTTCTCGGCGTCATGATGGCTATGCTTACCATCCAACAATTTCAATGTGGCAACTTCGCGGGTTTTTTCAGTATCGGCTGCAACGGAGACATAAGATACTCCTAGTTTATCTCGCAAACTGCCGCCCACCGAGTCAGAAACCAGCGAAATAACTTTTTCCATGATAGTAACCGGCAAATGGGGACGTTCCGAAATAGTCCTCATGAGATCCACATTCTTACCGTAATCACGAATGATTTCCTGATACAGATTCTCAGGAATGGAAGCTTCAGGATTTTTGGCAAGTTTTGAAACAATTTCAGAATTACGGGTTGCAACCAATGCCGTTGATACTTCGCTGGAAATGGACTTTCTATCGGCAATGGCTGTGGATTTCGTCATATTATTATGACGGATAATGGTAACCAGATCATAGTCCGTTAATACTTTTGAATTTGCCAATATTGGCAATGCAACAGATTCGATGTCTTTCGCCAAAGCGCTGATAATATCATGCGGAACGTAAGGATTATTTTTAAGCCTTTCTGCAAGTGCTTCACGTACTGTTACTTCTGTATCTTTTACGCATATCCGTAAGATTTGTTCAGCAATAGCAAATTCATACGCATTATATTTACGGCCAGCATGTCCTTCCGCTACTTTTTTAAGCACATCAATTCTTACATCAGGCGTTTTCTCGCTTAAAAGACGCTCTACATCTTTTTCACTAAGTGCCACCGAAAACTCATCTGGCTTGTTTTTGCTATTTGCCATCTTCGGGTGCATTATTTTTGATAATAGTCATTATGTAATCCATATATTCTATTTCGTTTGCAGAAGGATCCCGCGAAAGCCTATCGGAAAGTCGTTGTTTAAAATCATTGCGCTGGAACCGTCCGAAACCTGTCTCATCAAGTGCAATTTTAAGCAAATAAGATATAGCCAGAAACATTTCCATCGGCAATTGAGTTTTCTTATAGAGTGATTCAAATCCAATCCCCCTATCCAGTATCAGTATCTTTACATTAATCACCGGTATACCAGCGAGCTTTGCAATAGCATGCTCGAAAAACCGCATGTGACCAAAACATAAAGAACGTATAATGATAGATAACCCAAGCCGCCCATTTTTATAAAGATGATTGACCAGACTCACCACATCCATATTAGGAAGATTTTTATCGATAAGGCCAAGCGTTGCTAGTTCGCGCGCGTATTTTACGGAGTCATCGGCAATTTTGAATGAAATATTATATTTTTTGGTGAGTATATTTTTCACCTCATCGGATACCACCACAAACAGTTTTTCGGCTAAATCCACAGGAATATTTCCACGTTTGGCCATCAGATCAAGCACCGGATAATTATCTGCACTCAAATCATATATATTCTGCAAGTTGCTATCGCTTATATTAGCGCTTTTATTCTGTAATAATTTTTCCACTACTTTTATATTGGATTTTTTGACTAATGCATCGGAAAGATCCAAGGATACCATATCTCGACTGGCGATGGCCGACATTACCGATACATCCTCGGACTTTTGGGTTATTTCGATGAGGTCATTTTCCGTCAGCACATAAGAATTCTGAAGCACCGGTAATGCAATCTCACTGATGTCATGCGCTAATTTTATGATAACATCGTGCGGTGCCTCCATGCTACCAGCCAACTCTGTGCTAAGTATCTGACGGACACGCGTCTCCATGTCATTGGCAAGAATGCGGAAAATTTCAATGGCAACGCGTTTTTCATTGGGCTCAAACCCGCCGGCTGCGAATTCAGCGGCAATTTTCTGAGCAACCTCAGCGCGCACCTCTGAAGAGTGTTCTTTGGCTAGTTTCTTAAGGTCACTCGGTTGGATATTCATAATCCTAAATGATACATAGCCCTATTCAGATTTATTTGAATTTTACTTCAATAACTTCGTAACTCTTGCTGCCTTTGGGCGTTACCACCTCTACAGTGTCACCCTTCTTTTTACCAATCAAGGCACGTGATATCGGTGCAGTCACTGACAACATATGCTTTTTAATATCCGCCTCATATTCACCCACAATCTGGTAAGTGACGTTCTCTTCCGTATCTTCATCCATGAGTTTAACCATCGCACCGAATTTCACCCGATCCCCACTGAGTGATGCGACATCAATCACTTCGGCTCCGGCAATTTTACTTTCCAGTTCCAATATGCGACCCTCAATGAAACTTTGTTTCTCACGTGCTGCAGAATATTCAGCATTTTCGGATAAATCGCCGTGCGCGCGCGCTTCAGCAATCGCCTTAATCACACTCGGGCGCTCAATAGCCTTTAAATGCTTCACTTCTGCTTCCATAGCTTTAAAGCCATTGGCAGTAATCGGGAATTTGTCCATAAATACAGGTATATATAATTAAGTTTGTCGTGGTAGAATAACAGTATAGTTAAGTATAAAAAGGGTCAAGTCTCGCATTATACTATTATTTTGGTTAATTCTTAGTTAAATTTTATGAAAAAAACACACTATTTCTTACAAGTTAAAGAAAATCTTCCCAATATATTGTGGTTTGTCTTCATAATTGTCTTTCTGCTGGCAGGCATTACTGGTCATGATCCCTGGAAACAAGACGAAACTTATAGCTTTGGCATCATCTATCATTTTTATACTACCCACTCCTGGCTGGTGCCGGTAAACGCCGGTGTTCCATTCATGGAAAAGCCTCCTCTTTATTACTGGACGGCGGTGATATTTTGTAAAATGATTGGGAATATTCTACCCCTGCCAGACGCTACGCGCCTTACCAGCGTGTTTTACATGCTGGTAGCAGTTTTATTCCTATGGAAATCCAGCCAGGTTATTTTTAAAAATTCTGCTGACTCCAAAGCTCTTGAGTGGATTTCGGTTGCATTATTTCTAGGCACCCTTGGGGTTGTACGCCACGCACATGATATGTTTACCGATGTCGCATTACTTGCCGGAACGACCATCGCAATGTACGGCATGGCAAAGCTCGCCTGTGAGGAAGAAAAATTTTGCTCCTCAGGAATTTGGTTCGGGCTCGGTATTGGCGTTACGTTTTTATCTAAAGGCTTATTCATGCCGGTTATTTTGAGTTTAAACGCACTCATTTTATGCATAGTATTACCAAAATTGCATAGGTGGAAAACAGGGAAAGCATTACTGGCTGCATTAATCGTCTCCGCCCCTTTCCTTATCATATGGCCGTTGCTTTTATACCATGATTCGCCATCATTATTCATGGCATGGTTCTGGGAAAATAATCTGGGCAGGTTTTTAGGTTTTTCTGTCGCAAAACTCGGAGCTCCTAATGCACCCTATTATATACTTTATTCTGCACTCTGGTTTGCATTTCCGACCTTTCCTCTGGCAGTTGCCATGCTTATTCGTGGACGCAAGAAATGGAAAGCACCTGAATATTTGATTCCTGCTTGTATTGCTATTACCGGCCTGCTGTTTTTATTGCTATCCGCCTCGGCACGCGCGCTTTATCTTTTGCCACTACTTCCAGCATTTTCGTTACTTAGTGCTCCAGAGTTAATAAAAATTCCAAAACGCATATTAGCTATCTGGAACTCTATCGCACTTGGGGTATATAGCCTTATTGTAATCATGTTGTGGGTGATCTGGTGGTGTCTACTCTACGCGCCATATAATCCACTTGCTGCTATTTACGGTAAAATTCTGCCGCTTGATTTTACCCCATCTCACACGCAATATTTTGCGTTTATATTAAGTGCAATCGCGACGGATATTTTATTAAATTGTTGGAAACTGGATCGAAGTGATGCAGTCAATACAGCGAAAATATGGTTTGCAGGCATTGGCAGCGTGTGGATTTTATCCTATACTTTGTTTCTGCCATGGATTGATGAAACCAAGAGCTACCGCCCAGTAATCACGCAATTAAATCAATTTGCGGAAACGTCTCCGTTCAAGGGAAGCTGTATTAACACTATAAACTTGGGTGAAAGTATTGCACCCATGTTTGAATATTTTGGCACCGCTCACACGCTTAATCCAACTAAAGATTTTCAATCTGCCACCTGTCCGTTAATGTTAACCGTGACCGGTAAAGCGGTGAATAATGCGGAGCATGGATGGAAGCTTGTCTGGAAAGCTTCGCGGGAACTGGATGCCAAAGATGAGGAGTTGCGTTTATATGCCCGCAACAAATGATCTAAGCCTCGTAGAATCTTTTCTGGAGATGATGGCAGCGGAGCGCGGGGCTGCAGCCAATACCACAGAGTCTTATGAACGCGATTTAATGGAAATAGCTGCTTATTTAAAAAAACGGGCTTCGAGTTTTACAACCGCTGATAAATCTTTGCTGGAATCTTATATTGCATCGCTCAGCAAGGGCAATTTTTCTCCGCGTACCATTGCACGCAGAATATCAAGCTTGCGGCAGTTTTATCATTTTCTCTATAGCGAAAATATTCGCAAAGATGACCCCGCTACCAAGCTTGATACCCCCAAACAACCACGTTCCATTCCCAAAAGCATGAGCGAAAATGATATCACTGCGCTCATCGCCGCAGCGCATAAAGAAGAAAATAAACGCCTCATCGCTATGCTCGAATTGTTATATGCATCAGGGCTTCGCGTTTCCGAATTGGTAACGCTGCCTTTTTCTGCAATCAAAAAAACCGGTAACCAGGCGCACCCGTTTTTAATGGTGCGCGGCAAAGGCAACAAGGAACGGATTGTGCCGTTGCATGATTCCGCAGTGGATGCGTTGCAGGAATATGTGAAGATCAGAAAGAAAGATTCCGAATGGCTTTTCCCTTCGGGTGCGAAAGAAGGTCACATCACCCGCCAGCGTTTTGGCCAGATGCTTAAAGAACTCGCGATAAAAGCGGGACTAGACCCAGAGAAAATTTCACCGCATACGCTACGCCATTCTTTTGCCAGTCATCTGCTTGCCGGCGGTGCTGATTTACGCGTCATTCAGGAACTACTCGGCCATGCCGATATTTCCACAACGCAGATTTACACGCATGTGGAGCAGGATAAATTAACAAAGCTTGTAACCGCTCATCATCCGCTTTCAAGAAAGAAACAAGAGTAGTAGCGTGGGCAGTGCGCTGCCTATCAAAACCCCTCACATAAACTGTTCTTTGATAATGCGTTCTTCGAGATTATGCTCGGGATCAAACAACAATTTTATACTGGTTTTTTGCTGCTCGTTTACGGCTACAGACACCACATCGCGCACTTCGGTAAAGTCAGCCACTGCGCTCACCGGGCGTTTAATGGGGTCGAGCGCTTCAAACGTCACGCAGGAATTATGATGCAGCAAAGCACCCTTCCAGTGGCGCGGCCGGAAAGGCGAAAGTGGCGTAAGTGCGATAATGTTTGAACCGAGCGGGATAATCGGCCCGCCGGTGGAGCTGTTATAAGCGGTGCTTCCCGCAGGTGTTGCCACCAGAATTCCATCCGACACCATTTCCGGAATACGCACTACGTGATCAATCGTGATGCGGATTTTTGCTGCTTGCCGGCTTTGGCGGAAAAGAGATACTTCATTAATCGCAAGCAATTCGTAATCCTTGCCGTGAATATTGCGTGCGTACATACGCAGCGGATGCAAAATATGGCTGCGCGATTCTTCAATGCGTTCAATAAGCTGGTTCGGCGAATAGCTATTCATGAGAAATCCAACCGTTCCGCAATTCATTCCGTAAAACGGAATATTGCGTGCCATATATTGGTGCATCGTTTGCAGCATGAAGCCATCACCACCGAGCACGACAATGACATCCGCCGCTTTATTGGCAGAAACACGTCGTTTGGTTACATCCACAATATTGTAACGCTCGACAATTTCTTTGTATGCAGCTTGCGCTATCGCTGAATTATCGGCAACGCAGGCAATCTGTAATGGCTTATCCATAATTCCAATTATTTATTTTTGTTATTAAGCATACTATACAAAGAAACCACCTTGCCAATTATAATAAGTGTGGGGGGCTCAAATTTTGCTCTTTTTACCGCTGCTGGCGCTTTGCCGAGTGTGCTGATTAGTATGCGATTATTGTCAGTGGTTCCACTCTGTATCGCTGCAACCGGAAGATCGGCAGGCAAGCCATGCTCAATAAGTTTCGAAGTTATTATCGCAAGGTTGGCAAGCCCCATATACACCACCAATGTTGTATCCGGATCTGCTAAACTCTGCCAGTTCAACTCCAGTTCCGGCTCTTTGCTGTGGCCGGTAATATAGCGAACACCCAGCGCAAGCCCGCGATAGGTAAGCGGTATACCGCTATAAGCACTACATCCCGAAGCCGAGCTTATTCCAGGCACTATTTCAAAAGGAATCTTATGCTGTACCAGATGCTCTGCTTCCTCACCACCGCGTCCAAAAATCATCGGATCGCCGCCTTTTAAGCGCACCACTTTTAGGCCTTTTTTTGCAAGTGATACCAACAGGTCATTGATTTCATCTTGCGTCATCACATGCTGCTTGCAGGATTTTCCGGCAAAGAATTTTTGCGTGCGTTTAGGAATGAGGGACAAGATATTTTCCGGAATCAGGCGGTCATAAACGACCGCTTCTGCTTCTTTTAATAATCTGTGCGCTTTCAGAGTAAGCAGTTCCGGATCACCGGGACCCGCCCCCACTATAGAAACTGGCAGTATTATTTTCTTTGGCATGATATAAACTCTATAACTTTCTCATACAGGCTTATAGAGTCTTCATCAGCCTTCTTCAACAATATAGCGCATGATAGCGCGTTTGCGCTGCATCTTTGGCTTGCTGCAATGCATGGGTTCAACATGCATACTCATCAGCAAAATCGTAAGTTCACAAACCGTTATATTATGCGGATGAAGCGCAATATAAATACCTTTGATAAGATTTTCGCATTGCCAGTTTTTTCCTAAAATCCGCAGCGCCACACGTATTTCAAACAATAATTTACTGCCTGAAAGTACGACATCTTCAATAGTTTCAAGCTCCACATACCGTTGCTGCGCAGGGATATCATCGTTTGCCGCAAGATATAATGCGTACCCTTCCTCATTTAAAAAGATTTGCAACTGCTCCTTAATTGCCAGCTTTATCTGTTCAATTTTAGTCATAACCATATTATTTACCTTGGGATTAGGGCTGATTCTCAGTAATTCCGTGGCATTTCTACATAGTAATAGTTAACAAATGGTTAACTTTTGTTAACTATTTTGCAGTAATTATGTACTAAATCGGGAAATAACTTCCCTCTAGCCCAAACTGGGTTAAAGTGCTAAATTCGCAATAATTAATAAGTGGTTCTGGAGTTTACAATGACAAGATTTAGCTATTTTCTGTTCAATATACTACTGACGATTATCATATACAGCCTGGTGTATCTGACCGGCAATGATGTGAAAGTCCTTATTTATACAATCACTTACTTCTTTGCGCCGTACATCGCCATGAATTTTCTTATGGTTGTGATATCACTGGTGCGATGGTTCTTCTCGCAAGACCCTTCCGTTCACCACGAAGGTATTACTTTCTTCAATGGCACCTGGGTTTTGGCATTACTTACATTCGGTGCCTATAAATTACTGACTTCAACGGATGCTCTTTCAAAATTCTTTGTAATCACACATTAAATGGCAAAATCTTCCAATTTTATATGTCAGGCTTGCGGTGCAGCCACTAATAAATGGGCAGGCAAGTGTGAATCCTGCGGGGAATGGAATAGTATCGTTGAAGAGATTGCTGCAGACATTACACCCAAAGGGCTCGGCGCTGGTAAAGGCCGCAAAATAAAATTTGAGAATCTTATAGGCAGCACGGAACAGACGCCGCGTTTTGCCGTAGGTATCAACGAAATGGATCGAATGCTTGGCGGCGGATTGGTTTCGGGTTCCGCCATTTTAATTGGTGGTGATCCAGGAATCGGAAAATCCACCTTATTGCTGCAAGCCGTTGCTGCGCTTGGAAAACAAGGACGCAAAGCCGCTTATATTTCCGGCGAAGAATCGATAGCGCAAGTGCGTTTACGCGCTTCACGCCTTGGATTGTTGCAAGAAAATGTTGAGCTGGCTGCTGCCACCAATGTACGCGATATTATCAGCAGCTTAGAGGGTGCAAATGCACCGGAAGTGGTGGTAATTGACTCCATCCAGACTATGTTTCTGGATAATATAGAATCCGCACCCGGCACCGTAACGCAGGTGCGTGCTGCATCGTTGGAGCTTATCAAGCTTGCAAAACGCAAAGATATGGTCCTGTTTCTGGTAGGGCACGTTACCAAAGATGGCCAGATCGCCGGGCCACGTGTGCTCGAACATATGGTCGACACTGTGCTTTATTTCGAGGGCGAACGCGGACACCAGTTCCGCATATTGCGCGCAGTAAAAAATCGCTTCGGCGGCACCGACGAAATTGGCGTGTTTGCCATGACCGATAAAGGGCTCGAAGAAGTCCCCAACCCTTCAACATTATTCTTATCACACCGTCAGGGACAAGTAAGTGGCGCTGCTGTATTTGCAGGTATGGAAGGCTCACGCCCCTTGCTTATGGAAATTCAAGCGCTCGTATCCGCAAGCCAGCTCGCAACACCACGGCGCGCAGTGGTAGGATTAGATAGCGCACGCCTTGCCATGATACTTGCGGTACTCGAGACAAGATGCGGCATTATAATGCACGATAAAGAAGTTTACCTAAATGTCGCAGGCGGCTTAAAGGTTGTAGAGCCTGCCGCAGATTTGGCCGTTGCCGCTTGTTTGATTTCAGCGCTGACCAATATTCCAGTTCCCGAACATACGGTCATTTTTGGTGAAATAGGCCTCTCCGGCGAAGTGCGCCAGGTCGGACGTTCCGATACACGACTCAAAGAATCTGATAAACTGGGGTTTAAATCCTCCATTACTCCCGTATTGCCACCGGGCAAATTATCTATCGGCAATGAGGGCTTGCACCATGTGCAGGAGCTTTTATCGTATTTCCGTTCTTCTGCGCCCGTTAAAATGGCCAATAAAAGAGACTAAACCCGAATAATACTGTAGAAATTATATTTATTCCTATTAAATATAGTGTAAGTAATGCACCAAATCATAATCCAAGTCATATAAGAGGTTGTTTATGTCAGATGGCGGCCTGCACCTAAATATCAATAGTTTTGATGCTATAGTTCTTGCTATATTTTTTCTGTCGGTAATCGTGGCATTTTTTCGCGGGTTTATACGTGAATTGCTTTCGCTCGGAGCATGGATTGGCGCCGCATTATTCACCATTTACTGCTTTCCGAGTTCCGACGCATTTGTGCATGGTTTTATAAAAAATGAAAAGATAGCCGCCGGAATTGCTGCTATCAGCACCTATATTCTAGCGTTAGTTACTATTTCAATTATCAATTCCATAATATTGCGCTATGTCAAAACCGGTGCGGAAGTTGGATTACTGGATAACTTCTTGGGCATTATTTTTGGAGCGCTACGCGGCGCATTTATATTATCATTCGGGTTTCTTTTAATGTCCGCGGTGATATCGAAATCGTCACCACCTTTATGGCTTAAGACATCTATCACCAAGCCTTATCTTCAACAAGGCGCGGATGCCCTTGTGAATGTTGCTCCTAAATATATGCTGGATATGGAGGTCATGGTAAAAACCCAATCCGATCATGAGAACAATCCTCAGGATTATCCACCCGAAGATACCAGCAGTGATAAGACGCCCGGCGCAGTAAAGGCAGTACCACTTCGATAATCAATACTTGGAATATTAAAATTGAAATGACAATAACCACCAGCCCCTACGTCAAAAGCCAAAACGATGATGATAAGTTGCATGAAGAATGCGGTGTTTTCGGAATATTTGATGGAAATAACGCCGCAGCTCACACTGCGCTTGGGCTTCATGCACTCCAGCATCGTGGTCAAGAGGCAGCCGGAATAGTCAGTTTCGACGGTAAACAATTTTATTCCCATAAAGCCTTAGGCCTTATCAGCGATAATTTTAGCTCTGCATCCATCATTGATAAACTGCACGGCCATATGGCAATTGGCCATACACGTTATTCCACTACCGGTGAAACATTACTACGCAATGTCCAGCCGCTTTTTGCCGAATTTAGTTTTGGCGGCCTTGCCATCGCCCATAACGGCAACCTTACCAATGCCATGCATTTACGCCGTGAACTGGTAAAACGTGGCAGTCTTTTTCAGGCGACGAGCGACACCGAAGTCATTATCCATTTGATGGCGCTTTCCAATGCCAAATCGATTGAAGACCGCTTGGTTGACGCGTTAAATCAAATAGAAGGCGCATATTCACTGGTCTGCCTTATTGAGAATGCCATTATCGGGGTGCGCGATCCACTAGGAGTCCGTCCGCTTGTGCTCGGCAAGCTTGATAATTCCTATATCCTGGCATCAGAAACCTGCGCACTTGATATTATTGGCGCACAGAGAGTGCGCGATATTGAGCCCGGCGAAATTATTGTTATCAATAAAGATGGCTTGCGTAGCTTTAAACCATTTCCTCAGAAAAAAGAGCGTTTTTGCGTCTTTGAATATATTTATTTTGCAAGACCAGACAGCTCCATCAATAACCGCAATGTGTATGATGTACGCAAACGCATAGGAGCAGAACTCGCCAAAGAAAGCCCGGTGGATGCCGATCTGATTGTGCCGGTGCCCGATTCCGGCGTACCTGCAAGTATTGGGTATGCAACTGAGTCAGGGATACCGTTTGAGCTTGGCATCATCCGCAACCATTATGTCGGGCGTACGTTTATTGAGCCTACCGATCATGTGCGCCATCTCGGTGTTAAACTCAAACACAATGCCAATCAGGCGATCTTAAAAGGCAAACGCGTGGTGTTGGTGGATGACAGCATTGTACGCGGAACCACTTCCAAAAAGATTGTAACCATGGTGCGCGATGCCGGTGCCGCAGAAGTCCATATGCGCATTGCAAGCCCACCCACAACACATTCCTGCTATTACGGAGTCGATACACCGGAGCGCTCGCAGTTGATGGCTGCAAAAAATAATGTGGAAGAAATGGCAAAAATTATTGGTGTCGATAGTCTTGCGTTTGTTTCTATCGACGGGCTTTACCGTGCAATGCATGAGAAAAAACGCGATAATAAATCGCCACAATTTTGTGATGCATGTTTTACTGGCGATTACCCGATTGAGCTTACCGATCACAATAGAAGCCTCGGCAAAGGCTACCACAACGATACATTCGCCGGATTCGCTGAGATTTAATGGTGGCTTCTCTTAAAAATAGAATTGCTCTTGTCACGGGTGCATCGCGCGGAATTGGCGCAGCCGTTGCCAAACGTTTTGCAAAAGAAGGTGCGCATGTAATATTAGTCGCGAGAACGCAAGGTGCGCTTGAAGCATTGCATGATGAGATAGTCGCAGCAGGCAGTACCGCCACCATCGTAGCTATGGACTTACGCGATCATAACAAAATAGATGAGCTCGGTGCACAAATTGCCCAGCGTTTCGGCAAGTTGGATGTCTTAGTCGGGAATGCTGCAATCCTCGGCGATCTAACCCCGCTTGCCCATGCCGATAGCAAAATGTGGGATAACGTAATTTCCATTAACCTCACTGCCAACTGGCGTTTGATTCGGAGTCTAGATCCATTACTTAAAGCCTCCGATGCAGGGCGCGCTATGTTTGTAACTAGCGGTGTGGCAGGTTATGCGCGCGCATATTGGGGACCATATTCGGCAAGCAAAGCTGCGCTTGAAATGTTAGTGAATACTTACGCACTTGAAGTCGAGCAGACTTCAGTGAAAGTAAACCTTATTGATCCGGCGGTCGTGCGCACCAATATGCGCGCAAGCGCCATGCCCGGCGAAGACCCGCTGACGCTTCCCCACCCCGATTCCATTACTGATATATTCGTAAAACTCGCCTCGCCGGAATTTGCCGAAAATGGCAGGCGCTTTAATGTATCAAAAACTTAGTTAATCCCTCTTTTTATTGAAGGAATCAATGATGTATCTGTCTAGTAATTCTCGGTCTTTCCAATGTTTCTCAAAATAGCTTATATCTTGCTTTCTTGCAGATTGGATTTTAGTATCCAACTGATCAATAAATCTTTTAAAGCCTTTTAACTTGTCTTCACTTTCCTTGTGCCTATTCCAAGATATGGAAACTGCACCTAGCTCATCAAGCGCTTGTTTAAATTTCTCATTATCGATTTGCATGGCCGATTCTATATCGGTTATATTATTTGTGAATTTTCCCGTAATTAAATATCTGGATTTATTGTAATGATAGTTAAATTTGTTTAAAATAATTTGATCTTTTAATTTTGCTATCAGGTTTGAATCCGTTACCGGTGGTCTTTCTCTATCTGGCAAATATCCCATAGCTTCAAAATCGCATGGTCTGATGCATCGCAATGAAGCTAATTCATCTAATTGCTCCTGATTCAGATCAGCTAGCTTTACGGTAAGATAGGGCATCTTAAGTCCTGAACTTTTTAAAGTTTTATCATGTTGGGATAATAAATAATCTGGAGTTTCAGATAATTGTAATTCAAAGCCAATGTCCTGCCCAAAATTATTTCTGAGATTAGCAAAAGCATCCTTAAGATAATTAAGCGTCTTATCGTTATTATAGGAACTGAAGAAATATATTTCCTCCTTAATGGCGTCAGGATAAAAAACAACTCCAGTATAAGCTATCACTTGCGAAAAATCATATGCAATTTTATCTAAGCCGTCGGCAATATCGTTTCGTAATACTTCTATTTGCTTTGATGCACTAAGTTTGATGAAATCTACATCCTGCTCTTCATCATTTTTTGTGAGCGTATACTTTTCTGTAGTGATTTCTGCTCTTGTGTCCGGATCAAGAAGATTCTGGTAGGATTGCAGGATAAATTCTACTGCGTTATCCAAAGCTTGTGGTGTAATGGATTTATCTACTTTTCTCCACTGTTCTAGCTGATCTTGGGTAAAACTAGACACTAAAGTTTCAAAGGATGTTTTTAGTTCTAAAGATTCTTTATTCGTACTATTCAGGGAATCTATTAATTCAATAGGAGACATGCCTAACGGTGCCGCAAGCAACTCATATATATTCTGGTGCAGCATCTTAATTATATCTGTCATAATGAAAAACCGCCGATACCCCTCAATTTGAGCTATAGGTATAGCAGATAATCATTAAGAAATTATTAAGAAATGCTATAGTAAAACGGGAAAAGAGGCGAAGCAGGAGCGAACAAATTAATTAGGCTTGCTCATGCCAAAGGGGCTGTCGAGCGAGAAGGCTGGCACTTCCACCGCGATTTTGTCACCATGCTCCGAGACCATTTCATACTGCCCCATCATGATGCCGGAAGGAGTTTTAAGCGGCACGCCGCTTGTGTAATGAAACGCAGTTCCCGGTTTTATCACTGGCTGTTCACCTACCACGCCTGGCCCGCGCACTTCCTGAATGCGCCCCAGACTATCGGTAATATGCCAATAACGGTTAAGCAACGTAACCGTTTCGTCGCCAAAATTCTCGAGTTTTATGGTGTACGCCCAGACGTAGCAATCATCATCCGGTTCGGATTGTTGCTCAAGGTAATAAGGTTGTACCGTTACTTTGATGTCTTTAGTGGTTTTTGTGTACATATACCTTAATATAGTTCACGGGGCGGAAATAACAAGGTCACGCTTGAATATTTATAAACTATGAATAATACTGAATAAATATGCCATTAGTAAA
>Ga0206962_1231_pt1 | contig 14744 bp, 8 predicted proteins | sample Alteio_BWOrgHeat_27_FD_153241 | JGI IMG/M metagenome (GOLD analysis project Ga0206962, IMG submission 153241) | Enriched cells from forest soil in Barre Woods Harvard Forest LTER site, Petersham, Massachusetts, United States -... | ecosystem: Environmental > Terrestrial > Soil > Temperate forest > O...
AAGTTTTTCATTAGCAAATCTTCTGCCTAAAGTCACGGCCACGCTTTCCTGGTACGGTCCGGTCACTGCCGGATCTGTTTCCAGGAAGTCTTCAAACAGATAGAAGTTCTCTGCAACGTGCGACCGGAGCCCTGAGCGTAATTGGTCGAGTAGCTCATCGCGTTGCCGTGGAGCGCCGTAAAGAACCAGGATATTCTTAGCGGGCGGTCCGTTGGATTCCGCAGTCGCGGGTTGAGCGCACGTCAAAGTAAAGAGAAGTACGACTGGAACGGAAAGGAGTGTGCGGATAATCGCCACCTTGAAAACAAGGCCGACTGACCAAATGAGGTCCGCCGTGCTGTCTTTCAGTGCGGAGATGTACGCTTCCGTCGCATGGTCCTGCATACAGGCCCTCGTTGTCGGCGTCGCCTTGGCAGCCCCCTTCATCGACATTCCGGCGATCAGAGAACCGAAAATCAACAAAAGGCGGACGATCCTCCAATTTAGCCTATTGGAGCCTTGATGCGGAGAAAACAAGCCGCCAAAAGAATAAGAAGAATTTCCTCGATAGCGAAGGGACTGTCTTCCTCAATCCGGCATTCGATGCGATTAACGCTTTTTGACGGCTACAATGAGCCATTGCCCGGCGAGCGGGTTAGGAGCCGATGAGATGGGTCTCTTAGCGAATTTCAAAATTCGAACCAAGGTTCTCGTTGCTTCGCTCCCACTGGTTGTCATGGTGATTGTGGCGGCGTTGTACACGTCGATCGAGATGAACAGAATCGATGCCCGTTACGGCGATCTGATTGGCAGAGACGTCAAAGCCCTCTACAACTTGACCGTTGCACGGGTGCTGGACAATCGATTCCATCAGCTCCTTTATCAGGAGATTGCTGAGCCTGATCTAAACAAAATGCGATCGATCGACGCAGATCTCGATAAGACCGCTGCTGAGTTTTACTCCTCCATTGATGAGGCGAAGCGCCAGAGTCCGAATCTGACTTCGAGGATCAAAGCGGCTGAAGACCTGTTTGATCAGGCTGTGTCTGAGTCCCGCCCGGTCCGAGGAGCAACTCTCGTGAGCGACAACGCGAAGGCCATGCAATTAATGCGGGGAAGCGCTGAACCTGGATTGCTGCTGGTCCGGCATGCGTTGATCGAGTTGGCTGACGAATTGCACGAGAGAGTTGACCAACAAGCCGTCGAACTCAACGCGAAGACGCACCGCACCATTCTGATTACCTGGATCGTTATCGTGCTGGGTCTTGCCGGATCTTTCGCCATTGCGCTCTCCATCGTGCAGGTTGAAGTCGTAAAGATTATCTTGTCGTTTCGCGACCGGATTCTGGACGTGGCGCAAGGGCGGCTTGACCAGCCCATTGCGAATCTCGACCGCCCCAACGAGATCGGCGAGATGAGCCGTGCGCTGCAGACCCTGCAGGTAGCGGCCCGTGAGCAGGAGACGCAGGGCTGGGTCAAAGCTGAGGTGGCGGCCACCACCGAGCGATTGCAGTCGGCTGAGGACTTCCCGGAGTTTGCTGCAATACTGCTGTCGCGGATTTCGAAATCTTTCGATCTGCTGTACGGTGCGTTCTACTTGGCCGACGAAAACCACATGCGCTTCACTCGCGTCGGCGCCTTCGCGACTGATGTATCGAGGGAGCCGCGAGAATTCGCGCTCGGCGAAGCCTTGGTGGGGCAAGCCGCCATTGAACGGCGCAGCCTTCGAATTAGCTACACCGCTGACCAACCACTCCAGGTCTCCGCGGGTCTAGGTACGGTGACTCCTGCGTGCGTCCTTTTCGTCCCTGTGATCAACCAGGATGTCGTTCTGGCGGTCATTGAATTGGCGCCCTCGGCTCCGGTTTCGGAGCGTCAGCAGACACTGCTCGACGCACTACTGCCGACGGTGGCCCTCAACACCAAGATCCTGATCAGTAAGCTGGAAACTGGGAAGCTGCTGGAACAAACCCGGTTACAGGCTGCGGAACTGGGAGTTGCCAAGGAAGCTGCCGAAGCCGCCACCAAAGCCAAGTCCGACTTCCTGGCCAACATGAGCCATGAGATCCGCACTCCGATGAACGCGATCATCGGGATGACGCATCTGGCCTTGAAGACACAACTTTCTCCTAAGCAGGAAGACTATCTGACCAAGGTGAAGTCCGCCGCACAAGCGCTGCTCGGGATCATCAACGACATCCTCGACTTCTCGAAGATTGAAGCGGGCAAGTTGGATATCGAGAAGGCTGACTTCCGGCTTGAAGATGTGCTTGACAATCTATCGACGATTGTCAGCCAGAAGGCTCAAGACAAGAACCTGGAGTTTCTGATTTAGGCGCAGCATGATATCCCGCCCAATCTGGTAGGGGATCCGCTTCGCCTCGGCCAGATTCTGATCAATCTGGTAAACAACGCGGTCAAGTTCACTGAGCGTGGCGAGGTGTTGGTGACAGTTGCGCTCGAGGACCAGTCGGCGGATCGACTTAAGTTAAAATTCTCTGTTCGCGACAGTGGTATCGGGATGACACCCGAGCAGAGCGCCCGGCTATTCCAGGCGTTTTCCCAAGCGGACACTTCGACAACGCGAAAGTACGGCGGCACCGGGCTTGGGCTCTCCATTTCGAAGCGATTGGTTGAGATGATGGAAGGCAACATCTGGGTCGAGAGCCAGGCTGGTACAGGCAGCACCTTTTATTTCACTGCCTGGTTCGGTGTTGGATCAGGCGAGAAACACAAACACTTCATCCCTGATCTGGCAGGCATCCGAGCCCTGGTTGTCGATGACAATGCACAGGCCCGCGAGATTCTTACCGAAGCGCTGCGGGTATTCGCGCTACGCGCCGACTCGGTTTCATCGGGAGAGGAGGCCGTTCGAGAAATAGCCGCCGCCGATTCCCAGGATCCTTATCGGCTGGTGTTGATGGATTGGCACATGCCGGGAATGGATGGCCTGGAGACCAGCCACATCATTAAGCGCAACGATCGCCTTCAGCACATTCCTAAAATTGTGATGGTGACCGCATTTGGACGAGAAGACATCAGAACGAAGGCCGAGGAGATTGGAATTGATAGCTATCTGTTGAAGCCCGTCAATTCGTCGCTCCTCTATGACACTCTGGTGGATATGTTCGGTGTTGCCGGACTCGAGGACCACCGTTCCCACATTAAAAAAGACGATGCCCATGTGCATGACGCCACGGGAATCCGGGTCCTCCTGGTCGAGGACAACGAGATGAACCAGCAGGTTGCGACGGAACTACTGCAGAGTGCCGGAGCGATCGTGACCGTTGCCAACCATGGTGGTGAAGCGGTAAAAATTCTGACCGAAGGCGATCAGGCTCCGCCGTTCGATGTAGTCTTTATGGACCTGCAGATGCCCGAGATGGATGGATTCACTGCAACTCAGCTGTTGCGGCGTGATCCGCGTTTACAGAAGTTTCCGATTATCGCGATGACGGCGCACGCCCTGGTGGAAGAACGCCAACGCTGCCTGGATGCAAGCATGAATGATCATGTGTCGAAGCCGATTGACCCCGACAATCTGTTTTCGACCTTGATGCGATGGGCGAAACCCCGGCCTGAACACATAGTCAAATCCCAAACGACGCTTGTAAAGGCACCCGACGAAGTGATTCTGCCCGAGATCGCGGGCATCAATATTGCGGACGGCCTGAAGCGCGTCGCTGGGAATAGGCGGCTCTATCGTGACTTGCTGGGACAGTTTGCGGACAAACAAGGCGACGCAGCCGTGCAGATTTCAGCTGCGCTCAAGAGCGGAGACGAGAAGCTGGCTGAGCGCATCGCGCACACGGTGAAGGGCGTTGCCGGCAATATTGGAATCACCGAGGTGCAGGCCACAGCTCAGAAGCTGGAAAAAGCAATCCGCGAAGGGCATAATTCCATTCCAGCGTTGCTCGACGAGTTCGCGACCTTGCTGGGCACTCAGGTTCATGCCATCGAGCAGGCCCTGCAAGCATCTGCATCTGCAAAGTCCGAGGAAGCACAGCAGTCGCCTTTCAATGGAAGAGCGGCATCCGCCGCAATAGCGCGGCTCCGGGCCTTGCTTGAGGCGAGTGACGGCGATACCGAGGAAGCGTGTCGCACTCTCCAGGACGCGGTGGCCGGAGCCGTCGAGAAGACGCAACTGGATGCCTTGAACGCATCCATCAACGACTTTGATTTTGAGGCAGCGTTGATTAAGTTGGATGAGATCGCCGAATGTTGTTCACGAAATGGGGACAAGTGAAATGAACGAAGCTGATCAGAAAAAGACCGTGCTTCTTGTGGATGACGCTCCCGCCAACATTCAAGTCGTGACCGCGATCCTGAGAGACATCTACAAGGTCCGCGTTGCAACGAATGGCGCGAAAGCGTTGGCGCTGGTGAAAGTTGCACCTCCTCCCGACCTGATCCTGCTGGACGTCATGATGCCTGAGATGGACGGATACGAAGTGTGCATACAGCTCAAAGCGGATCCCGAGACGAGGGATATCCCAGTCATCTTCCTCACGGGACAGACGGAGATCGAGGACGAGACCAGGGGATTCGAAGTCGGTGCAGTGGATTACATTCATAAGCCGTTCTCTCCCGCAGTCGTAAAGGCGCGGGTGCAAACCCACCTCGTGCTCCGCGGGATTCGAGAACAACTCGCACAGCAGTTGCTTGCGATCCAGAAGGAATTGGAAACTGCGCGCCAAATCCAAATGTCGATTCTTCCATCCTCGATCCCGCAGATGGCGGGCTTGGATATTGCCGCGCGTTATGTCCCTATGACCGCGGTCGCCGGTGATTTCTACGACTTCATCGTCGTGGATGACAAACACCTGGGAATTCTGGTTGCCGATGTATCCGGACACGGAATGCCTTCCGCCCTCATCGCCTCGATGTTGAAGATTGCACTGGCGGCTGAGGTACCGCACGCTGACGATCCGGCACAAGTGCTGCTGGGTTTGAATCAGGCGCTGTGTGGGAAGTTCCAGCACCATTTCGTCACCGCGGCATATTTGTTCGTCGACATGCTGAAGGGGACACTGACTTATGCAGGCGCGGGGCACCCTCCTTTGATGTTGTGGGGCCGCTCATCCGAGGGCGTGCGTGAAGTGGAGGAAAATGGATTGTTTCTCGGAAAATTTCCGTGGGCGACCTATTCTTCCCGGGAACTCCCGTTTAAGGCAGGTGATTGGTGTTTACTTTACACCGATGGAATTCCGGAAACGACAAACCCCGAAGGAATCGAGTTTGGCACGGACTGCTTCAAACAGTTTCTGGGAACGGAGCAAAGTACCTCGGCAGATCAATTTGCAGATCGACTGCTTGAGGAGTTGTCGCGGTGGTCGGCTCGAGGTTCGACTGAAGACTTGGATGACGATATTACGATAGTCGCAATCCAATTCGGATCTTCGACGTGAAACGCTATTGAGCTTTAGCTACCTGAATCGACGTGGCGTGCGCCCGTGAACCTCTTTCAGCGAGCAGGCCCTCTAACTGTAAAGTGATTTCATCCTGCAGTTTGCGATTATCTTCCCCTGTGGCCGGCCCCGCGTAACCTGTGTGGATTGCTTTTACCAAACCATCTTTTCCAACAAAGAATGTAGTAGGCCAGCAATTGAGGTTCGCTACGTGTTGAATCTTCTCGTTCAGTTGATCGGGAGTTCCTGCAATCAGAACGGGATAGGTGAGGCCGTAACGTTGAATGACCGCCCGCAGCCTAACAGGATTTTGAAGCTGGGATTCCTCTTCGAAGCTGAGATCGACGATTTCGAGACCGCGGCTATGATACTTGCGGTAAAGCTCCTCGAGAAAGGGCGCTTCGTCATGGCAATTCGGGCACCAGCTACCACCAATGGAAACGATCAATACCTTATCCTTAAACTGCGGATCTGTATTCGCGACAAGCTTGCCGTTCAAATCTGGAAAGCGGAATGCTAAAGGTTCATCGGGATTCTTGAGGTACGTGTGATGTAAAGGGTCATCTGCGCCTTCGAGGACAACCTGTCGAACCGCCGGGACGCGGCGAGCCGAAAATGATTGCAGGCCACCACCATGCGCCGCGGTTTGCAACTTTAAGTTTCCGTCCGGCTGTGGCTGCAATACTGCAAAGCTTGGGCCAGCCGCCGTGAAGTGACTGACTTCAAACGCACCGTTACGCCAGGCCCCATACAGATTGCCTGTATCGCCATCAATGCGTTCAATTACAGCGTCCACGAGTGCTCCATTCTGCCGAACGCGCAGTTTCCATGAGTGTTCACCCTTGGCTCCGTTTTCGACCGCCACATCCCAAACTCCAGCGATGTGCGGTGCATTTGCATCGGCGACGGGCTGCTTATCGTTTAAGAGAGCAGTCATCGGTATGCTTTTGCCACGACCGCTGAAGGTCCCCGTCAGCGTGCCATCTTTGAGAGTGGCATCGAGCGTATTTGCGTAATAGTCGAAGTGCAAAATTAGATGTCCCTGTGAATAGCTTCCGCTCGAAGAAGCTGATCGCTCTTTGCCATTGACGAATACTCCATGCACAGAATCACCGATCCCACTGAGTTCAAGCTGGAAGGGAACTGCGTGTTCATTAACGCTAACTGCACCGGTCCAGGTGCCTGCGGGTGACCCAGGTGCGATTCCGTCGTTTTCGGCAAATGTCGCAATCGTCGAAGCGGCCATGAATGCGCCTGTCAACGCGACGAGAGAGAGGGTCTTCACGATCTGTTTGTTCACGGCGAATCCTTTCAGGAGAGAAATGCCCTTCAACGCTGCCCATTCGGCTATGAATAGGGAGAAAGGGGCACGGGACCTTGATTGCGGGTAAGGGTCTGAAAAGAGAGATGCTTCAACAACAGGAATGGAAACAGGTACCGATCAGCACATCGGTTTGCGCCAAGCAGTAAGTCATCCTGAGGAGCGTCGTCATGCAAGAAGCCTAACACCGATTCGAATATGTTAGCAATCCAGATTCCGCGAGTATGCGCTTTATTTCTGCTGAGATGAACGTACAGGTAGGTGCTGTCTCTTTTGACTTTGATCGGAGAGACGGTCATCTCCTGAAGATGCTTAATCCAGCCGAGGCATCTATCGAAGTGAGTATCATGCTGCTGTTTAGATCGCTGCATTTCGGTACCTGGGACAGGTACAATTTTGGGTTCGAGTCCCTCACTTCCCACCAATACCGCAAATTACTATCCTGAAACCGTCTGATACAGGCGATAGCTCTCGCTCATGATTGAAGCGAACGGGCGAAGTGTGAGTGTGCCGCTCTCGGTGCCCACTGTCCAATCTGATCCGGATGGAGAAATTCTGGTCGCTGCGAGCAGTTGACTGCGCGTGATCCGCGAAGGGATAGTTCCTACGCCGAACAACGCGATTGGTCCGTGTATTAAAGCGACGCGATTCGGGTTTTCCTTGTCGACTGCTTCGAGTCGCAGCGGCAGATCGAATTCAACCTCGACCCGATCTCCATCCTTCCAAGTGCGTTGCAAAGCCAGAAATTTCCCGGGGGTGATTTCATTTCCGGTGCGATTGCCATTCAGGGAAATGCTGCTCTTCGGACCAGCCCATTCAGGAATGCGGACATAAACGGTGAAGGTCTCTGGTTGCGCGAGTGCGAAATCAAATTGTGTACTGTTCGCGGCCGGATACTGCGTGTTCTGAGTAAGGGAGCAACGTGTTCCATTCTGCGACCAGGATGCGCGCGACGGCACAAATAAATTCACATAGATCCCGTCCTGGCTCCTGAAGTAAGAACTGATGCCGTAATCGGCCGTCAACTGCGGAAAGGTTCCGGAGCAGCAGGGCCACTTGTCTCTGTAGTGGACTTTCTTCGCAGCGTCGCTGTAGTCGGCGTAGTAGAAGGTTGTTCCATCTTCGAGAATCGGAGTGGCGCCCGCAATTGTGTTGTACAGAACGCGCTCCATGCTGTCGCCATAGCGAGAGTCTTTCGTGATCCGCAGCAGATAGCGTGTGATCTTGAACTGACCGTACGCGCCGCAACACGTCTCGAAACTGGCGTGCGTGGTGCCGAGGCTGGCGCCAGCAGCCCCTGTCCCGGCACGACAAAGGCTTCATCCGGTCCCCAGCCGCCGGTGGCGTAACTCTGCTCCTGAACCATGCGAAGTCCATTGGTCGCCGCGCGCAAGTATTTCTCCTGACCCAACACGAGGTAGGACTGCGCCGCGGAGCTAAGTGCATTGACATGGCTGTAGGCGTGTTCGCCGGGCAACACGTTCTTGTCCTCGGCAAGCGACCGAAGTAGTCGTCTTCGATAAAGCGAACGGCAAGATCGCGATAGCTGGATTTTCCGCTGCACTGGTAGGCCAGGAAAAAATTCTCAGGAAGCGTATATGTTTCATCCCAGGTATCAGCGACGATTTTGTGAGGACGAGCGCGCTGTTCTGCCCGGCTGAGAGCCTTCTCCGGCAAATAAGGCAAGGCCGCCTGCGTGGCTTTCCAGTGAACATCGAGCGCATCAGGGTCCTGCGCGAACTGATGCGCGTCGATCAGCCCACAACTGGTCTTGTCGTACGTGTAAGCGGGCAGATGGTGGCCCACATAGAACTTTCCCTGCGGCTGGACGGTCTCTGCAAAGCCGCGGACCAGGCGCTGAATCTTCTCCTGGGTTGGCTTCGATCCTGTGACAGCGTATGCGCGCGCTAGTCCCGAGAGGTACTGCCCAAAGCTGTGCCCGGGGATAAAAGAGTGGAAATTATCTACGGGGTTGAAATCATCCGCATTGTCATACCATCCGCCCATATCTGGTCCGGGTGCCGGCATGCCCTCGCGCTGGCGAAAGGGCTTCAGCAGGGCATCCTCATCGAGATTCAGAAATAAGTCGTGGTTGTGGTCGAACTGCGAGCGCAGCGGGCCCGCAAGAAGCTGAACCTCCGAATACTCAAACAGAGACAACGGCGGCGTGACAGCCGCAGGTGCCGCAGCTTCAGCCCACCCGGGCATCGAGCGCCCGATCAGTGTCGATCCGGTTGCAGCTCCGGCAAGTTTGAGAAACCGGCGACGCGATGGGTTTTTCATTACTCGACTCCTTTGGGACCTTGAGACAACGATTTCTCTAGCTTTCGATCAGGTAAATTCTGTATGTAAAAGTAGTCCAGTCAGAACAACTCGTCAAACAGCCGATTATGGAGTCCCGGCACGCCTTGAAGAGAGGCGTCCCGGATCGGCTCGCGTTCATATTGATCGGCTTGCGAACCATCTGCGCATAAATTCAAAGACGATAAGCGGTTAAGCTGTGCAAAATTAATTGCTTGACATTGTTCCTTCCTGGGTTTTAGTGTTCCCTCCCGAGGAGAAGAGTAAACATTTTCTCCCACCATGGGTGGAGAGGCATTTCAGACCAAAGGTTGTGCGATAGCGGGTATACGTTTTCCAAGCGCACATTTCTATTTTTCATGGGAATAGCCAGGCGGCTTCAGTCCACGGTTTCTTGTGACGAAGGCGTAAAGACCCGGCATAAGACCATGATCTGACGACTCGGAATTGAAGGATTTGGACTAGGAGACAGCAGCGATGGCAGCTAGAAAATTCGGTTGGGCACGATTCGGGAGTGTGGGACTGTTTTTGCTGATGACCTGCGCAATCTCAGGCTGGGCGCAGTTCACAAGCCGCGTCGATGGAATCGTCCATGACGCTTCGGGAGCGGCAGTTCCCAAGGCAACCGTCCAGCTTGTGAATACGGCAACGCAGGAGACTCGAACCACCACAAGCGGCGGGGACGGCAAGTTCATATTTACAAGCCTTGCTCCCGGCGCTTACGCCGTGACAGCCGATTCAGCGGGATTTAGAAAAGCCGAAGTCGATATTACCTTGTTGACCGAGCAGACCCTGAGCATAGATGTCAGCCTGCTGGTTGGGTCGGCCTCCGAAAGCATCACAGTGACGGCCCAAGCCCCGGTAGTCGATACAGCGGATAGCCGAAATCAAATGACGATCGAGAACGAGGCGGTTGCGCAACTACCCGTTCAGGGCCGCAACCTGGTTACGCTGGTTACATTAGCGCCGGGAGTTTCAGGCTTGGGTACAGGCGCACTCGCCGGCACTCCGGGAAGTGGCGCAGACAACTTTTCGACGGAAGAAGCCGTCGACGCCAGTGCGAACGGCCAGGGCTCTAACAATAACCAGTACATCGTCGATGGACTGGACGTGACCAGCGGAATCCGCCAAGGCGTGCTGAACTTGACTCCGACGCCCGACTCGATTCAGGAAACGAGCATTCAGGTAAATACATTTTCGAGCGAATACAGCCGCGCTGCTGGATTGCAAACGGTGTTCACTACAAGGTCCGGCACGGACCGCTTCCACGGATCAGCCGCAGACTATTTCAACTACCAGAAGATGTTTGCGCGTCAGCACTTTTCAGGAGACTACAAGCCATTCCATTCCAACGATATGTCCTTTGCGATCGGCGGTCCGGTAATTCCGCATCACCAGTTCTTCTTCTGGTTTGCGATCGAACCGAAGCGTTCATCGGTCAGCGCAGGCGGCACGTTCACGTTCGCAGATCCCCAGTTCCTCGCGTTCACACAAGCGACTCCAGCGCTGCAAAATACGGTGGGAACTCATATCCTCAATACCTATTTGCCGGTCGGTCTTAGCAACGCAACTGTATCGCAAACAGCGGAGCAGGTTCTTGGTACTGGCGCCAATGGATGCGAGACCGCTGCTACAGACGACATTCCCTGCAGCTTGCCGATGATCGACAGCGGATTCCTCGGCGCCACTGCAATCAGAAATGGAACGCAGTATTTCGGCCGTCTGGATAAGGTCTTCAAGAACGATCGAGTTTACGCGAGTATCTATAGGACTCTACTGACCAGCGGCTCAGCGACGGCTACGCCCCAGTTCTCCACCCTTAACCCCACGTGGCAGGTTTCCCCGCAGGTGACCTGGACGCACACATTCTCCCCAACCTGGCTCAATGACGCCTCGTTTGGCATAAGCAGGGTCGAGGGTAATCTCGGAACTGGAGCCAAAGACTACACCGTTCCCGAGATCGTCACCAACATCAATATGGACGGCGGGCAGGCCTTCGGCGTTGGCTTTGCAGATGGGGACTTCATCCAGCATAACTACCACTGGCGGGATGTCCTGACTCATGTTCAAGGTGCTCACACGCTGAAGTTTGGTTATGAAGGATGGTATGGCGATGATGTCGAGAATTTTCAGGGACCATGGTCAACGCCCACATTCAATTTCAACAATATTTTGACCATGGCACAGGACGCTCCGACCAATGAGGGAGGCGTGTTTTACAATCCCGAAACCGGGCACCAGCAACTCGCCAGTTGGGATGCGGCATCCAGAACCTTTGGGCTGTTTGTAGAAGATACGTGGAAGGCGAGAAAGAATCTCACCGTGACTGCGGGCCTGCGCTACGACGATAGCGGAAATCCCTACTCAAAGAGTCCAACCACGGTCTTTGGAAACTTCTACCTGGGCACTGGTGCAACCGAACAGCAGCAGGTGGCGAACGGGTATGCGAAGGGCACGCACAACGCTCTGCTCCACTCGGTTAACAATCTGTTCAGTCCTCGAGTCGGCGTCGTTTGGGATCCCTCCGGAAAAGGAGATTGGGCAGTTCGTGGAGGATTTGGAATCTATAACAACTGGCTGACGTCTGCGAATGTACAGGAAGAATTCCGCGGTAGTCCTCCAGGGTTAGTTTCACCAACCTTTGTCGCCGGAGGGTCAGCTACCGCGCAAGCTCCTATCTTCGTTCAGGGGACCGGAGGTAAGGCTCCATATGGATTTACCTTCCCGACGTTTCAAGGCGGACTGAACTCGCAGGGAGGTGTCGTCGGCGCCAGGTTCAATATCGGAGGCATCAATCCGCTGTTGGAGTCTCCTAAGGCCGACGTATGGTCTCTCGGAGTCGAACGCAAGATATGGCGCAATATCGCGGGTAGTGTCGGTTATTCCGGCTCGCACTCGTACAACATCGTCAGCGGTGGCAACAACACAGGTGGTGTCTCCTATGGAGTCAACATCAATGTCTTGCCGGATGATCTGATCATCCACGAGACTGTCAACCCCACCGGACTAAACCCAAGCTTCGGTCAAATCAATTACGGCGCCAACGACCGCCGTGGCAACTACCAAGGCGTGTTCTTTGATGTTAAGGGGCAGTTCGCGCGTGGTTTCTTTGACGGGTCGTATACGCACTCCAGTGCCAAAGACAACGCGGGAGTCTATCCCACACCTGAGAATCCTGAGGCTTACTACGGTCGCTCCGCCTGGGATGTGCCGAACCGATTCTCTCTCAGTTTCAACTATTCACTGAAAGGACTCAATCACGGGGAAGGATTTGTCGGTTACGTGACAGGCGGTTGGGGAATCAGCGGCACAAGCATCTACCAATCGGGTGAGCCTTTGACCGTCGCAAATTTCAATTCCTACCAACCTGTATGTGCGAACGCGGGGCCGTGCCCGGACGCCACGAGTTACCAACAGGGAACCTCGCGCAGCGATTTCCTCAATGGATCCATTCCTAAGAGTAACTTCGCGAATCCCGCATTTGGCTCCGAAGGAAATGAGAAGGTAGGCCGATTCAGTGAGCCGAATTTTGCTGAGACGGATACGAACTTCTACAAGGTAACCAGCATTACCGAAGGAATAAAATTTGAAGTGAGGTTCGAATTCTTCAACCTTTTCAACCGGCCAAACCTGCTCAACGTCGATAACAACCTGCCGGATGGAAATTTCGGCAAAGCGACAGCGTCGCACTTGCCCAGATTCTGGCAGCTTGGAGGGCGGCTTACGTTCTAGGCCGAGGCAAAGAAACACAGCGGCCGGTCTGCTTCCTTCAAGCGGACCGGCTCTTTATTGCCAAAGACTGTTCTGCGATACGAAGTCTCCTGAGTCGCGTGAGCTGGCATGAAGTATAAAGGCAGTGGAGAGCAACCGGTCCACGATGACAGGAACACATTTGATCCGCAAGACTTCAATACTCCTCGCTGCACTTTTGTTTCTTCGCTGTGTATCGTCGCAGAATGTGCCTCAATCTACACACACAAACCTTCAGGACCGGATCTCCCCGATCACGACAGCGTTGCAGAACAAAGAATTTGATAAGGCGCTCGACTTGCTTCACACTGCGCTTGAGGCCTCTCCTGGAAACGCGCAACTGTGGACCATGCAGGGTAAGGCGTATGCGGGCGAAAAGCGTTCGAAGGAAGCCCTGGCATCGTATCAACACGCATTGAAGCTCTCACCTGACTATCTTCCCGCTTTGCAGGGCGCAGCTCAAATCGAATACGACGCCGCCAATCCTGCAGCGATTCCTCTCATCGAACACGTGTTGCGCCTGCAGCCTGACGACGCGATAAGCCATGGAATGCTGGCTGAGTTGCAATACCAGCAGGGAAACTACGCTGCGGCTGCCGAGCACTTTGAAAAAGCCGGCTCGCTATTCGACTCACAGCCCGATGCTCTGCATGCATACGCAGTCTGTCTGGTGAAGCTAAAGCAGTTTGACCGGGCGGCGTTGGTCTTCCAGCGCACGCTCGCTCTTGATCCGGAAAATCAGCAGGAGCGTCGCTTGCTTGCCGCCTTGCAGGTGATGGCCCACCAATCCACAGAAGCGCTATCAACCCTGGCCCCGCTCATGCAGGCATCCAGCCCTGATGCCGCGACGCTGGAGATTGCCTCGACAGCTTATGAAGAGGCAAAGGACACGTCGCGGGCAGTGAGCACGCTTCAGCAGGCGATTCTTCTCGATCCGCACAACGTCAACCTCTATCTGGACTTCGCCAACATCTCCTATGCGCACGGATCTTTCCAGGTGGGCATCGACGTCATCAACGACGGAATGGGCCTGCTGCCTAAAGCGGCGCCACTTTATTTTGCGCGCGGAGTGCTCTATGTCCAATTAGCGCAATACGACAAAGCCGAGGCCGACTTTGAGAAAGCTTATGAACTCGATCCCAATCAGTCTCTCAGCGCTGCGGCTCAAGGGTTGGCCGCGGCGCAGGAGAATGATTTTGATGGCGCACTCAGCAAGGTGCAAGCATCTCTCGGGAAAAGACCGAACGATCCTCTCATGCTCTATCTTCAGGCAGACATTATTGCTGAAAAGCACGTCGATCCCGGCACGCCGGAATTTCAATTAGCTGTTCGTTCCGCCAGGAGAGCATTAGCGATGCAGCCCACGCTGGGTGCGGCGAACGGCGTATTGGGCAAGCTCTATCTGCAATCCGGAAACTACCAGCAAGCCGCTGTCGAATGCCGCAAGGCTATCGCCAGCAATCCGAAAGATCAATCAGCCGTCTATCACCTGATCCAGGTGCTGCGGCAAAGTGGTAAAGGCTCAAAGGAAGAGATGGCGGAGTTGGTGCAGAAGCTTGCCGAATTGCGAAAAAAATCGCGAGAGCAGGAAGCGTCTGCCAACAAATACAAGCTCTATGAGCCCGCTCAGAACAAGCCTTCTGCCCCACAGCAATAGCTGCCTTCATTGTGGAGAATCCGGATCGACGAGCTTATAGCGATAGCGCTCCCGTTCTTCCTTCTCTGCCTGTTGACGAAGAAGAGCAAGCTGTTTCAGCAGGCCGGGAATCTCGTCTTGCTTGCCTGTCCTACGCAGCGCCTGGATCAGGTGATAAAGTGCTTCCTGGTCAGAGGGATTAGCACGCAGCGCAATGCGGCTTTGTTCAATGGCCAGATTTGGCTGGCTGGATTTTAGATAGAGACCGCCGAGAATGTCGCGGGGAAGAACAAAATCCGGTTGGAGCTGCGTAGCCCGCGTCGCAGCTTCAATCGCTGCCTTGAACTCA
>Ga0206962_1233_pt1 | contig 14707 bp, 24 predicted proteins | sample Alteio_BWOrgHeat_27_FD_153241 | JGI IMG/M metagenome (GOLD analysis project Ga0206962, IMG submission 153241) | Enriched cells from forest soil in Barre Woods Harvard Forest LTER site, Petersham, Massachusetts, United States -... | ecosystem: Environmental > Terrestrial > Soil > Temperate forest >...
TAGCTTCGCTACGGTCTAACTTTTGTTGCTTTTCAAATTATGTGGCGAACTTCTGTGCGAATTATCTGGCACATCACCTAGGATCGGAGGTGCCGTGTCAGGCTTGCCCGATGACCAAATTCTCGCGAGCTGTTTCCACGACATCCACTGACAGGGTTTGAAGCCCGTTGATTGCTAGAACTCGTTCCATCTGTGTCAGCAAGCGAACGAGCAGGTGGAAGTTGCCGCGGGTGAGCCGAATGACGGCTGCGATCACCTCTGGATTGGGAGACGAGTCAGGGAGGTGGATGCCGACAGGCGCCCATCGTTCTTCCAGCATGTCTTGGACGTTTGCATCACTGAGCGCTCTGAACTCATGAACGAATCCAATTCTCGAGAACAATTGCGGATAACGGGCAACGCGCTTCTCGATCCCGGGCATTCCGATCAGCACCATGCCAAGTCCGCTCTTGTCGAAAATGGAGCGCAGCTGCTCCAGACTGTTCATTGCCAGACGATCTGCTTCATCAATGACGATCAGAGTCGTAGGGTCAGGTACAGCCAGAAGCCTGGACTCGTATTCCTTGAGAGTTTCCCAGTAAGTTGGCTTGAGGGGAGGGGGATGACCGGGCCGGTAGTCTCGGTCATCACGGTGCTCGATATGCCAGGCCTCGTCCCGCCTTCGTAGAACATCGAGTGTTGCCGTTTGTTCGGTGTGTGTAGTCCTTTTGGCGACGCTACAGACAACAGATCGAGCCTGGCGTACGTCAGCATCGATCCGAGCTGGCGTGTTGATCACCTCTGGGGTAAATAACACTGTATTGATCGGCAGGTCGTCGGACGCTTCCGCGCTCCAGCGATCTAAAGGAACGACCTTCTCGATACGACTGTGGTGGACGGCGGAGAGCGTCTTACCTACTCCTGGAGCTCCATAGCACAGACCGATGTAACGGTCTCGCCGGCAAGCCTCGCAGAACTCCACGAATCGTTTGTACTCAAGCGTCTCTACAAACACTGGCAGTTCACTATTCGTTGAAGTAGCGTTTGAGCTTTGAGGGCTTTGATTCGACTGGAACGGCGGTGCTTGCATGAAGGTCCTCTCTCTGCATACCTCTTCTAAACTCAAGCAACGTATCCACTGTTTTCAGTCGATCTTTAACGATTGTTCGCAGCTGTTCCCGGCGGCGTTTCCGTGCATTCACGATCTCGCGTAGTGGAACCGTCTGGCCGGCCAGGTCGGCCGATATGGCTCGACAAAGGAACCGGTCGCGGTAGAAGACACGGATCTCACCCATGTCCCGGGGATCGAATCGAATCGTGACGTCCTCACCGACATAAGCTGCGAGCGTGAGCGACAGGTAGCGAAAGTTGTGGAAGTGAATGCCATCCGTACGGACCCGCCGTGTTCGGACCTCGTGGATTAACAACAGATCTAAGCGGTCCACGCTATCCGGCATGCGAGGCAAGAAGCCGCCCTGTTCCCATCGTTCTTGGGGGGGGAGAGTTTGCCCTCTGAACTTGGCCGTCGATGGTAGAGCTCCAGCAGGAACGTGTGGAACTGCCTCTCGAGTGAATCGAGCGTTAGGGTTGGCTTCCGTCCATTTCGTGCGGTGTAGCCGTCGAGATCGCACAAGAACATTTCGTTGACCGTGCGGAAGAAGCGCTCGATGCGGCCTCGCCCCTGCGGCTGTCCTGGTGTCGAAAATATAAGTCGGATCTTCAGGTCAGCAGCAACCTGTTCAAGATGTTTCGAACGGAAGTCAGAACCGTTGTCGGTGTATAGAACATCTGGGATTCCGCAAATCTCCCAGTGCGGATCACCTTTACGCCAGATGCCTTGGCGTAAAGCAAGAGTTGTTCGCAGTGATGAAGGCGGCTCAAACCCTAAAGAGTAGCCGGCGACAGCGCGGCTGTAATCGTCGATGACGATCGTCAGCCACGGCTTCGCGACCGAACCGTCCTCGCGCAGCAGCTTGATATCGAGCTGTGCATGATCAACTTGCCATATGGAGTTGGGCTTAGCCGCTTCCCGCCTATGGACAACGTCGAAGCCCTCACTGTAGGCCTCGTTTCCTCGATGTGCCAGCATCAGCAACCCTGCTGGAAGGCTACGTACAATTCGGCGAACGACCGCATAGCTTGGCTTGCGCTCCTGAAGGGTTTCGGCCATGGCGCTCGCTTGCCGGTGTATGGAACTGATCGGGAGCGGTGGCCGCTCAAGTGCGAGACCTTCAATCGCCTGTATTAGCTATGTAGAGGCTAGCCTTCGCTCTCCCTCATCGGCCCGACTCTTACGAGCCAAAGCAGCCAGCCCACCTTTGCGGTACGCGCTTGCCCACCTGAAGGCAGTGCGATAGGGAATCGACGCTTCTGAAGCTATCCCCCGCAGTGGTCGCTTTCCCTCCAAGTGTGGTCGGAGCAACTCAAAACGTTGCAGAGCAAGCTCACGCGATGCCTGCGGGATGGCGGAGAGTTCGTCCACACGTATGAGTGTGCCATATAATTAGAACAGAAATTCGCCAAATAATTAGCAAAACGACAGAGATGGCAAAAGCCGAGCTGGTGATGAAACCGGGTGATTCCCGCAATCTCCTGAATAGGGTGTTTTGACGTAAAGCGCGAAACGTCAATTTTGCTGTTAAAGTCGCGAACACCCATGCACGCCGCCTGATCGCGGCTTCGTACTACTCGCCCGTCGCCTTGAAATCATGGATGTAATGAGGCAGTTCTGTCGTGGCGGAGGCGTCGTCAGAGTCCGCTCGTTCAACGGCTGCTGCGAATCTGGCCTCTTCGTAGAACACGGCCCGCCAGTCGGCCTTGCCCCCTACATTGCCAATCTCACCATGAGCGGAAGCAACATTGGTGCCCTCTTCAATTTCATTCCGAAGAACGACCTCAAGCACGCCCTTCTGCACGTCGAGGTTGATGATCCTGGCGTGGAAGTCTTCGGGCAATGGGTAGGAACGCAGGAAATGTCCATGCCGGCGCTCGACAAGTTGCGGCGCGCCAAGGCTCATCACTGCCGGTCGAACACCGCTGACCACCAGGCCCTGATCCTCGATTCTTACGTCGAGGTCTTTTTCCGTCATGCCTGGGACGTCAACTTGAAACACCAATTCGCGCTCTTGCTCATAGATGTCGCTGGGGAGTTCGACTGTGTCAACGACTTCCGCCGGCTCAGCGAATCTATATGAGGGTTCCTCAGCCTCTCCGATCCCTCGAGAGGTAGTCGTTCCTGGGAAGCATATGGGATAGGTACTCATGTTCGAAGAGCATGTCCAGGATCAATGCGCCATAAAGCGCGCGTTGCACCAGTTGAAGGTTCCAACCGATCTCGTTCGCAAAGAGGCTTGAGGACGCACAATAGTCGTTCCCATCGGGGTTGTAGTGGACCCGGATCGGATACTCTTTAGCCGCTTGCAGAACAGATATGTTCCGCCTCACCCCGAGGCCCCTGATCCAGTCGACCGCAGTGTGGTGCATTCTCACGAGACGCTTTTCACCTTGAAAAGGAACGGATACCTCATTGGCGAGCCGCTGGGTGATCGTATCGAGCACCGACTTCGCGGCGAGCGTCAGATTTGCAATCCCGAGATCAAGTAAGACGCGGTTCCAGATGGGAATTGCGTTACTCACCGATTTGACTTGAAGGGTCTGGCTAGCCAATGCGTCCGCCGCAACGCCAATCACTGTTTGCCAGTCACCAGAGGAGGCAAGCGAGAGGGTGGCCAGGGAAGGTGCAATGCATTCAGCCAATATAAGAAGCACGTCGAACTGCGCTCTCACGATCGGAGCCTGAAAGGGCGACTCGAAGATAATTGGTGCAGTTTGGCTCAAGCTGGGACGACCTTAGCGATGACCTGCTGGTGCAGTTACGGTTTTTCTGTTTTCTCGCCGGAAGCGAGCTCTTGCAATTTATCCGGCAAAAGATCCGCTTGCGAAGCTCAGGCGCCAGGAATCGCTCATAGAAATCCTTTCCGGCCGCCCCAGCTACCCCTGTACCGAAGGCAACTCCACCGACCTTCAGAGCATGCAAGATCCAAAGCACGACGACGGTTTCGCCAACGCCCAGAAAGTTTCCTTGGGCTTCAAGTTTGGCGTCGATGTCTTCCTTGCCTCCGGCCGCTTTGATCGCGGCGTTCAACGCCTCGTGTGCCAAGTTTTGAACCGTAGCCGAGTCCCGGTCCAAATCAAGGTTCTGAAGGTGGAATCGTAGTTGTCCCTTGTTGATCTCGCTCATAGAGTCTCCTTGAAAACGAATTTAGCCAGAGAGCCCGGATTATACCTCGATGCTGTGGTACTTCCTGTTAATCTGCTGCGATTGAAAATTCTTGAAAGCACTTATGCCGGCGTGAACGAGGGGATCAAGCTCTCTTCCTGCGTCGCCCGGTATTCGTAACGGCAATAGGTGTGATCTTTAAGGATTCAGTCGCGGCCGTCGGTCAATCTTCCAACAGATTTATGTATCTACTCTCATTGTTAGCCGGGCTTGATGTTTCGCGCATCCAACGTTTCAGGAGAATCGTTAGATGAAAGCCATGTGGTTACTCGGGTTGGGACTGTGCTGTGTGATGCTGATCGTGGGATGCCACAAGACCAATTTTGTGGATAAAGCTGCTTTCAAATCAGCGATCAACAATTACTACAGCACACGTCAGGACTGCGTATTTGCAAGCCCGCTTAAATTGCCCGTGCAGGCTGACACCTCCAACTATGAGCAAACCAAGGGCTATGATGCTTTGACCGACGCCGGATTTCTCGTCAGAAAGGCGGCGGAAAAGAAACGATTCCTCATTGGGTCGAAGCAGGTCAATGATTATGATCTCTCGGACAAAGGCCGCTCAAGCTGGACAGCAGACCAGACGCAGCCGGGATTCGGAAACTTCTGTTTCGGCCACCGCGAAGTGACGACTATCGATGGCTTCACACCGGCAGATGTTGCAGACGCCACCCAATACACCGTGAGCTATCACTACGACGTTGCAAGCGTCCCTGCATGGGCTTCCACGGTTGAAATGAAAACAGCCTTTCCAAGAGTGGCAATCGATACGTCTGGCCAGCAGACGGCGATTGCGACCCTCGTGAAATCAGAAAGCGGGTGGCAAGTCAATAGTGTTACGCGCGGTGATGGCGTCGCACTTCCACAATAAGTGTTTAGAGGACAGTCGATGAAGATAAGACCTTGGTTTCTCGCGACAGTCAGTCTGAGTTTCGTGGCATTACTTGTACTGGTTCGTGGAAAATCCTCGTCTCCCGCGGCTAGCCAGATTCTGGCCAGACCAGCGCCGGTTGTCGCAACGCCTAATAGAAAGCGCGCTGCCAGTCGGAAGGTTCGCGTGAAAGATAGAATTCCGAAATTGATCGCGGCCAGCAATCTTACCATGAAAGACATCACCGCCCCGATCAAAGGTGCCGTCAAAAAAGCATCCGCTAAGGTCAATCAAACCCGGCGAAGTTCACGAGTGAAAACAATCGCGTAAACACGCGCAGAACAGGAACGAAAGTCCCAGGTTGAGACATGAAAACGAACGGACAAACCGAATCTTCAACGACGTGGACAAGGGTGTTCTTATACGGAACGCTCATATCCGGCTGCATCGCTGCTTATCTGCTGTATCGTCGCGGAGAATCTTTTGCAACCATTGCGACAAAAACGATTACCAATGCGGTAGGCTCTCTAGTCTCCGAGGTGAAAGGGACGATCTAACACGAGACCCAGCAAGATAGTTGAGGTGAAGTTATGTCACTGTTTTCTACCTGTTTTCAGAATTGCACCCTCGGTTAAGTCCATGTTTGTTGAGACTGCTTTGTTCTTGGGGACATAGACGGTCGCTACATCCGTGTCGAAGCAGGTGCGATCAATTCGATTTCACCGGCATATGGAGTTATAGGAAGCACTTCGGCAGTTTCTACGGGCCTCTCTCCTCACCCCGGCCTATCTCATCGAACGGTATCGTTTCCAGTCTCTTTGTGCAGTTCGAGACAGCGGGACAATCAGCAAGAAGTTGAAGCTGATCGATCCTAGGCCGCCTTGTCGGACTATTTACGTCATATCGAAAAGACGATGTGTCCGTTGGGACTCTACGCATGTTGCATCTAATCCTCTGATCGAAAGATCCAGGGGAAACTCATGGCGCTTAACGACGTTCTATTGGGCGAATTCCGCGATATGTACAGCGCGGAAAATCAACTGATCAAAGCACTCCCGAAGTAGGCTAAGGGTGCGATCAACCCCAAACTTAAAACACGGTAAAGGCTGCAATGGAAGCGGATAAGGAGGACCGCAAGAAGCAGCGAAAGCCGAAGGTCTCTTCTGCCGCAATCGCTTCAAACGCTTCGGGTCAGAAGGCCGTTTCACCCACCGTGCCGGTGACCTCGGCATAGGTGAAGCGTTTGCCAGTCACTTGAGATAGGACCATCGAGAAGCGGTCGCACAAATGAGATGACGTTCGTGGTCGATGGTTCGTCTGGTCCGCTGCCCTCAAACGCCACGGCGGCGATAGTTAAGAAATAACGTGGTCTAAATGTGAGACGCCTTCGGAACTGGGCATGCCATTTATCGGAACACGTATCAGCTTCGGATCGGCCATCCCACCGTGAAGATAGCCTGTTTACTTGCGTTTTCGGCGTAAGAACGAGAGACGTTCCCGCTCGTTGACGAACCCTTCAATCTCGCTCAAACGATAGCGGAGTACGCCGTTACTCATGCGAATAACAGGAAGAGTATTTACATGGCGCAGCGCATAATCTATGGAGCCTAGTGGGGAAAACTTCCATGGCGACTTACTCTGGTAATCGGAATTGCCGTCCCGAGTGGTGGGCGCTTTTTCTAATCGGACTGGCAACTGTGGCTCAGGTGACCCTGCTCAGCCAGACCGCTCCGGGAACGAGAGGTCTCCCCGAAAGTAACGCCGCGTCGCGCCCTGACTCTCCTTTACTGGAGGGTTGCTCGGCAGATCGAACTTCTGGAACTTGACGCTGCCGGGATACACGTGGCGGAGTACCTGACTGTCCTTCCGCCTCAGGACGTTCTGGAACGCAAGCTGCAGGACGCTATCAGTGCTGCTCGCCTTCGCTTCGAGACCAGACCTGTGGCCGATACGTTGTAAATGCCTGTGTTGTTGGTTGACGATCGGAGAGTTCCACCTGCTCAATTCTCAAAGGGCCGTAGTCGAAGCACGAACCACCAGCGACAGCCGCCTCTTACGGATACCACGTACAGACTTTCAGCCTTTCAGCGTCTGATGCGGGCAGAAGGCGACATTGCAAATCTCATTATCCAAGCGACGATATGGCGTCGCATCGGCATCGTGGGTGAAGCATCAAGTGGAGTGGTGCTTCGCGGCAGGAAAGGTGACGCGGAGTTGACTCGTCTGCGACGCTTCTTCGTTCGCAACAACTATCCGTATGGGATCGAAGAACTCTCTGCCCAAGAGTATTCCGGTTGGTCGGCCATTGCCGATCCCGTATTCTGATAAAGGTTGATGCTACCCCACTCTCTTCATGGGGTGTGCGCAAAATGAAGTGCGCTTACTCTTTTGGTCTAATGGCACAAAGAAACCCCCACGAGGATGTTGGCGAATGATCAATCGAAACCACTTGGTAATCGCTTTGTTCCCGGCACTAATAACGATGTCCACGCTTTCAATGTGTCAGGAATCCCCATCGCCCCTTTTGGTTGGAGCGACAAGGACTTACACTCCGGTGGATTTCACCGGAGACATCTACTATCGCAATAAGCTTGAATTTTCTCAAGAAGTTGGCGTACTTCCGATCAATATTCCGTTTGTATTCGACGTTTTTGTAGGTGGAGATTACTCCCAGGCATGGCGTCATTACACTCTTGTCCCCCTGATTCCTTCATTGCGATGGCACATGGGCAAATTGAACGGCCCTGGGATTCTACGAGGCAACACCGACCTGACGGCCAGCTTGTCGTTCACTGTGATTCCGAGAGGGCCCGAAACAAGATACGGAGCGTTCGACTTGGGAGTGCGGCGTAACTTTGTCCACCGCAACTGGAGACCTGCACCATACTTTGAGTTTCGGGCTGGTGCTGGCTTCATCAACGCTCAAGGCCCGCATGGTGCCCAACTAGCTCAGGGGCAGGATTTCACATTTACGCTCATGCTGGGCAGTGGGATACGATACAACTTTAATCCACGCTATAGCATGGCCGTCGGTGCTACTTACATGCATGTATCAAATCTTTATTTGTCCGAACCCAAGTATATCGACAACGGGATCAACGTCGTTGGCCCTCTGGTGGGCTTTAACATGCGGCTCGGCAAACCCAAACCTGCGACTGAGCAATAACCAAGCTACTCAGGTCGATGGCTCCACCGTATAGGCCCGCCCTCATTGGAAAGCGCGCTCCGTTTGCCCTGACCCAAGCGAACACACCATGCGATAAAGCTTGGCAAAGCTCTATGCGTGAAGAAGTAAAGACTGTTTGGAAAAGAGAATCTCAAATGAAGCGATGAGCGGAATGATTCCGAACTCACTTCAGCACCGAATGTTACATTCAGAGAAGGGCAAAGAAACAGTCAGGATCCGCGCTCGATCGAGCGCATTAACGGAAAGACGCCGCCTAAAGATGACGGAATCTGCGCATGCTTATGTGTGTTGCTTTTCTAATTATGTGGTGCACTTCTGTGCTCACTAATTGGCATAACGGCAGCAAATCTGGGGAGAGAACGTTTAGGCCCGGCACATTCCTGCCGTCAGAGACCCTTTCGCGGTCGGGAAGGGTGCGCCAGGAACGATCGTGTGCCAGATAATCCGAACAACGATGTGCCAAGTAAATAGCGAAATGACATTGGTCGATTCGAGTGACAATTCGCTCCTGCGATTGCTTGTGTCCGGCATAACTTGGCAGCATTGTGGCTAACATTTGCAGCTCATTTCAGGCATCCGGTTAATTATCCCTCCCAAATCAAATAGAAATGTTGGGCCGCTGGATGGAAATCAATGAAACTTTCTAGGCCACTCGTAGAGAATCCGTCACATCTATTCCCTAGGGGAACAGAAGAGATGGACAACGATGTCGAAAGCTGACGACCGCACTCAATGTATCCTTCCAGACGCAAATAGGCGGAGGGTGTGGGAATACGTTTCTCGTTCACCGCTCAACTCTCTGTGGAATCTTCAGGCGGTCCCTGCTGCTACCGTGGCCCAAAATACGTGGAAAGCCATCTTGGCCGACCGCCTATTCGGGCGCGCAGCGGAGCTCGCATTCTATTTTCTATTTGCCCTCTTTCCCACATTATTCAGCGCCAGCTCGATCTTGGGACTCGCCGCCCATTCGGCGAATCAGTTTTATGAAAAGCTCCTGCACTATCTGGCCCTTGTGATTCCGACGGCCGCCCTTGGCACCATTCTGGAGACATTTAATGAAACTGCCCCAACTGCGACTACCGGTAAAGTCACTTTTGGGTTTATTGCGGCAATATGGTCGGCCTCGGTTGGAATCTCTGCAATACAAGAAGCGATGAACACGGTATACAAGGTGAAAGACACCCGTTCCTTCTTCAGGGCGCGAATCTACGCAATCGGGCTCACGATTATTCTCAGCGGGATATTTACTTTGATATTGAGTGGCATGCTTGGCGGGGACTTTTTCGCGGAACTAGTAAATCGACGCATGCCTCAACACTTTCTTGCGATGATTATCAGCAACCTTGTAAGGGTCGTAGGCTGGGCAATCGCAATTGTTCTGCTGGCTCTCGCCTTCGCTCTCATCTACTATTGGGGCCCTGATCTCGAGACCCGACGTTGGAGATGGTTCACACCCGGAGGCGGAATCGGTATTTTGGGTTGGGTGTTGGCCTCTGTTGGCCTGCGAGTTTATTTGACATTTTTTGATAGCTACTCGGTCATGTATGGATCACTCGGCGCCGTCATCATTTTGCTTATGTGGTTCTATATCAGCGGACTCATGCTGCTCCTGGGTGCGGAAATCAATAGTGAGATCGAGGCGGCAGCGGCTCAGATTAAGGTCGATCTGCATACGGTTCCTACGCCGTCCCCGTAGATAGTGCCAACATCGAAGCATCTGATTTGAACGTCCATTTTGCAACGCACTTACAACCCTCCAGAGGATGCCGCATCAGATTTGGCATGAGCGACATTGACGATGTCAGCCCCACCTTTGCAGCTAGCAGAGAAGTTTGTTTTTAAAGGACGTCGCGAAGTCTTCGGTGTTTTTTAAAATGAGGACGAGATGCACGAGCTGACTCGCCGCGACTTTCTCTATGCAGCCGGGTGACCTGCCCCCAACTCCGCACGTTGGTTGATATGAATTTAATCCGTCGTCGGAGCTGTGGCGAAGTGGGAAACGCTGGAGGCGTTTTCCAAGCAGGCGAAGCCTGCGTCTTTTCCATAGCTCTGGCTGCGGATCGCTTCTACAAACTCGGCTGGCGTTCTGTAGCCAAGGCTGCTGTGTGGCCGTTCTTCGTTGTACTCTCTTTTCCAAGCGGCAATTTTGATGCGGGCGTCGAACAGGTTTCTGAACCAACTCACCCGCAGGCACTCTTCTCTTAGTCGCCCATGAAAGCTTTCTACGTGGGCGTTCTGAGTTGGCTTGCCGGGTTGAATATGGCGCAGGTCAATCTTCCATTCCATGGCCCAACCCAGCATGTGGCGGCTGGTCAGTTCGGGCCCATTGTTACAACGGATTCCGACGGCCTTGCCGCGCTGCGTGATCACTTCATCCAGCACGCGTGTAACTCGTCGGCTGGCGAAGCCGGTATCTACCTCCAGCGCCAGGCACTCACGGGTAAATGTATCTACCACGCTGAGCACTCGTATGACGCGGCCGGCAGCGACCACGTCGTGTGCAAAATCAAGCGCCCACTCCTGGTTGGCTGCGGTCAAGGTGATCCTCGGTGAACCGCTGCGGGCGCAGTGTTTACGCTTCTTCCGCTTCAGGCACAGCCCCGCCTCGCGGTACACGCGATAGAGCCGCTTGTGATTCACTCGCTCTCCGTCGCGTTCCATCAGCACCTTCAATCTGCGGTATCCGTACCGCGGCTTCTCTCTGGCCACGGACTCACCGGCGCGATGGCATTGCCGTACCAGGCCTCCGGTCTGGGAGTATCTAGACCGAGCGACAAGCTGACTGTGGCTTGTATCGGCGTTGGCTCCCAAGGGCTGCGGGTAATGATGGATCTGCTACGTATGCCAGAGGTTCAAGTTACTGCGGTCTGCGATGTAAATCGGCAGAGCAGCGACTATCTGGATTGGGGTCCCGGTGAGCTTCGAGGGAAGGTGCGGCTGCTCTTGCAGGATCCCGCTTGGGGAATGTCTTTGACCGGTCCTGCGGCCGGGAGAGACGTTGCCAAGTCGATCGTCAACACGTTTTATGGCAAGAATTCAGGCAAGCCGAACTATAGCGGCTGTGCGTCGTATGAAGACTTCCGCGAGCTGCTAACGAAGGAAAGAGACCTCGACGCGGTTGTAATCAGCACACCCGACCACTGGCACGCGGTGATCGCGATCGCTGCTATGCGGGCAGGAAAGCATGTTTATAGCCAGAAACCCATGGCCCACACGGTGTGGGAGGCGCGGCAGATGGCGAAGGTCGCCTCAGAGACCCGTAGAGCTACCCAGGTTTCGATCTTCAATTCGCAAACGCCAGAGTCGCTTCGGATTATTCAGATGGTGCAAAGTGGCGAAATAGGTCACGTGCATAGGGTGGATATCTGGACAACGCGGGCATCGGCATTCTGGAAGCAGGGTTTGAATACACCAACGGTTGCTGATCAGATTCCCGCGGGACTTAACTGGGATCTGTGGCTTGGTCCAGCCCCGTCACGGCCTTATAACCATGCCTATCTGCCTTTTGTGTGGCGGGCATGGTTCGATTATGGTTGCGGCGCGATCGGGGATATGGGCCAATACGGCCTAGATACAATAGTGCGGGCACTCGACCTGGGCCCCGCCGATCAGGTAGAAGCCAGCTCGACGGAACTGTTTCCCGATTGCTACCCGGTGGCGTCGCGGCTGAACTACCGGTTTCCGGAGAGATCGGGCAAATCATCAATCGCGCTTCATTGGTACGACGGTGGAATCAAGCCGGAACGTCCCGAGGGTCTGGCGATCGACGCGCAGATGAGTGTAGATGGAGAAGGGGTGATATATAGCGGGGAGCATGGTAAGCTCCTTTGCGGCTTCATGTCGCAATAGCCACGGCTGCTTTCACCGGATGGCCAGCTTGGACCGGCATTGCCTGCTCTAACACCCCCGAATGAACCTTTCCAACCTGCGCGGCCGGAGATGGGGCCGACGGCAACCGCGGCCAGAACCTCTCATTACCTGGAGTGGATCCATGCATGTCATGGAGGTCCTCCAGCGAGCGCCAACTATGCTTTCGAGGCGCCGATCGTGGAAAGCCTGATGCTGGGGAACATTGCGATCCGAACTCAGGAAGCGCTCAAATGGGACGCCGCAAACTTCCGATTGACGCGAGGATCGGATCGAGCGTCACGATTACTCATGCCGAAGTACCGCGCTCCGTGGTCGGCTAACTGATGAGCTTCGCGAGTGATGGCTTTGTGTGCCGCACAAGCCATACAACTGTTGTCTTCCTTTTCCGAATGTAGCGCAGCTCTGACGATTGCCAACGGCTAGGCTGATTTCCGTTTTTTGCCCGCTTTGGCCTGCTTCACAAGGCTAATTCCCTTCCGCTGGGAACTCTTCTCCCTGACGATCGGTTTTTTGGGAGTCTTTGAAGCTGATTCGCTACTGCCGAGACTCTTACGCAGCGCATCCATCAGATTCACAACCTTGCCGGAGGTCACCCGTGCAGCATCATCTTTGGGAATGGACAGATGGTTGATCTTGGCGTCCACTAGCTGCTTGACTGATACCTCGTATACATCCCTCGAATTTGGTCAGGTTGAACTTTGCTGACCTCTTTGCAATCAGGGCTTCTTTGAAATTGAGCAATTTGCAAGGAGGAAAGCTCTGCGGGGAGAGCTTCCATTATTTTCGGGTCCACCTATTTCTTCTTGCTGTCCCGCATCGCCTTCACTTTGTCATGCGATGCCGCGATATGTGATTGCTGGCGCACCAGAACCTCACGAATCGAACTGTGGATGTCCGGGTCTTCGAGGGCCTCCTTGTAGGCCTTCTTGGCGGCGTCTTCGCCTTGTTCTGCCGTATCAAGAAGCGTATGATCCCCGCCGCCCAGATGAGCTTTCAGATCTCCCCAGGTCCGGTGAGCAGCGCCAGCCGCCGTACCGCCCACATCCTCAGATATCCCTGCGGCGTATTTGAGTTCGTGCTCGAACTTAGCGCGAGTTGTGGATTCTTCCAGAAAGAAAGTCTTGGCGGTTGGGTCTTCCAGATGCTCCCCGATTTGAGCAAAGCCTTCATGCCCGTCATGCAGAATCTCGATTACGGTCTTGACTGAACTGCTTACCTCTACCATTTTTGAATCTCCTTGCACGCCTTCGATGGCTCCGGGTGCCAAGGAGTTGGACCGCAATCAGACTTCGATCCAGTGCTGCGCACATCTTTAACGAAGAAATAGGTGGATCCAAAATGATGTGTTGCCCTGAAAACTCTCTCGCAAGTTCAATGCACAAAGTTATAATCCGCCCGCTTGCGACTCAAACGATGGAGGATTCAATGGCGTAATCGCAAGGAGCAGGAGCGGCAAATGACAACCAATCGGGATCGTTGGCACGTCATGTGAAGTCATTCAGGCAGGATGCCGTCAAGGTTGACGTATGGCACAATCTCGGCCTAGGGCCGCGGACGCTAATCCCTGACCATAAGCCGCAGCCGGACATAACAGCGGCGATACGGCCGGTCCTTCTGCCGTTTGTACGGCCGGTCTTCTTTTGTTGGGCCACAGTCCTACAATCATCTGATGGGCGATCTCGATCCCAAACTATGGAGATGTGACGAAAAGGAGAGCCTGCTCCTAGAAGTCTCCGAATACCACCGTCTCAGACGCCTCGGCATAGACCCTGCGCTGATCCCCTGTTTATCTGGCTTGAGCTGAAGAAGAGGGATAAATAGAATTCGATGAACCTACTCGGGAGACCAAAAACACGGACAGGCAACCAGACATGTTGTGACATGCTAGGATCGCATGATGTTCCGCTTTCGAGGTCCGGCAACCCCCGGCCAATGGCTGGTCCGTATTTTCGCGGTAGCGGTTGCCCTTTTCTTGATCTGGTGGCTGCTGCATTTATTCATTCTGTAAGGTAACTCAGATCGTTAAGCACATTATCGCGATGTCGCGTTTAGGACGAGATACCGGCGTTTCCTGAACGCATCGTTGATCGTCGTTGAAACTCATGCTCACATATATGTCGATCCCAAGGGGGAGATCGACCGCCTCATTCGAAGAGCTGCCAAGACGCACCGAGTTACAAGCTGGTATCCAGGAGCTCGTAATCCCTGGACGATAAAGGAACTGGAGAAGTATACGGAGCTGGATCGGTGGATTCTCTGTTCTGAGGGCCGCGTCGAGGTGCAATTGTGGCTACGGTTTGACCCGTTATGAGGCTAGCGGAGTTGGTTGGTCTCTTCAGCCTGCTGTTCAGAGACGGCGACGTCGAGCAGTGTTGGGCAGCGAGCGATGCGGCACGTCTGCGGTTGGCGAAGATGCCGAAGTGGCAGATGCGTACGAGTCCCCTGGGTAAGACGTGGATGAGGAACCGGCGCAGGAACTCATCGGCGGAGACGGTCATGATCTTCTGCATACTGCCGTGAG